>Ga0207689_10001049_pt1 | contig 26546 bp, 26 predicted proteins | sample KBSMisM52_FD_184312 | JGI IMG/M metagenome (GOLD analysis project Ga0207689, IMG submission 184312) | Miscanthus rhizosphere microbial communities from Kellogg Biological Station, Michigan, USA - KBS Miscanthus M5-2 (SPAdes) (version 2) | ecosystem: Host-associated > Plants > Roots >...
GTTTTTGAGCTTAACAAAAAAGCCAGCCACATAAACATGCAACCGGCTTAGTACATAAAGCTGCAAAAAAATTTAGCTTTCCAGTTTATAAGTAATAGGGATAGTCAATCTTGTTTTTACATTCTTACCATTTACTTTACCCGGTGTCCATTTTGGTAACTTGCTTACCACTGTCACCGCTTCTTCATCCAAGCCATAACCCAGCTTATTTCCTACTGTCTTCACATCCGAGATATTTCCGTTTTTATCAACCACGAATTGTACATGTACCGTTCCTTCCACATTATTATCAATCGCCTGTTCAGGATACACAAGATTCGTATTGATATAACTGGAAAGTGCATCGTTATTGCCGGGGTACGCAGGCATTACTTCAGGCTTTGTATATACACCATCTTTATCCTTCGTCACTTTTGTTTCTTTATTGTCAGCAGAGATATCTGCAGATACTCTTCCTTTTTTCTTTGTCTTTGTTACGGCTGTCGTTGTATCTTTTGCAGCTACTTCGTTCTTGTCAGATTTGCTGCTGTTGTTTGAATCGTTACAGGCGCTCAGAAATATTGTTACCAGCAGAGCACCTGCTGCAGCTAAGATCCATGTTCTAAATTCAGTTTTTTTCATACACATAATTTTATAATGGAACGATATCACGGTAGTATTTCAAATAGGATGCCACGGTCGTATATCTCTTCACTCATATGCGATTAACTATTTACATCTCAATTGATAGGAGCTGGGGAATTGAGTTATTTTTGCCGCATATGGGACAAAAGAAATTGGTACGATTTGAGGAATTAAAGTCATTCTCCAATGTGCTGCAGTTTCCGGAGAATATGAAAGGACAATGGAAATCACATTTTCAGAATAATTACCCGCTTACATTGGAGCTGGCCTGCGGCAAGGGAGAATATACCGTAAGCCTCGCAAAACTTTATCCGCAACGGAACTTTATCGGCGTAGATCTGAAGGGAAACCGTATATGGGTGGGCGCCAAAAAAGCATTGAAAGAAAATATTACCAATGCTGCTTTTCTTCGTACGCAAATTGAACAGGTTGATCAATACTTTGATAAAGATGAAGTAAAAGAAATCTGGATTACGTTTCCCGATCCGCAATTGCGCGTATCAAAGGCAAAAAAAAGATTGACGCACCCTCGATTTTTGCGATTGTACAAACAATTTCTTGTAGCCGGTGGTTTAATACATTTAAAAACAGATAGCCCCGTCCTGTATCAGTTTACAAAAACCATAATTGATATGTACGATTGCAAATTGATAAAAGATTATGACAATGTTTACAGTGAGGAACAAATCGCAGATGAGTTGAAAATAAAAACTTATTATGAATCGCTGGATATTGCAAAGAGCAGCCGTATACATTATTTAGGCTTTTCATTACCATCCGTGATACCCGGCACAGAAAAAGACAATGCGTTGAAGGAACAATTGAAACTGCAGGAACATGGAGCTGATTGAAGGCATTCATTATTATATTAACGAAGAGGGTAAATTTGTTTTTACTGAACAATATCATATTGAAAAAGGCTATTGCTGTGGGTTTGGATGCAAACATTGTCCTTACGACTATGAAAATGTACCCGAACCAGCAAGAAGCAAACTTTTAGAAGAACGGAAAAATTTTGACCCAGATAATTTAAATAAGCGTGAATAATTTGATTTATGGCCGTAAAAAAAATAGCTTCCCAACAACTGAAATCAGTAAAGCCATCCGGAAAGCGGGATGAAAGTTTTTTTGTTCTTGTATTCGATGTGGTACGACAGGTACCAAAAGGCCGCGTTACATCTTATGGAGCAATAGCAGCCTGTCTTGGAACAAAGTTATCTGCAAGAATGGTAGGTTGGGCTATGAACGCTGCCGGAAATGTAAAACCAAAAGTTCCTGCTCATCGTGTCGTGAACAGATTGGGAATTCTTAGTGGTAAACATCATTTCAAACCGCCTTCAAGAATGGAAGAATTATTAAAGAAGGAAGGAATAAAAGTAAAGAATGATAAAATCGTTGACTTTGATAAATTATTCTGGGACCCGGTGAAAGAAATCGGCTTTTAATGATAGTAAGGATTGATCATTAAATACACAATAACACCGGTCACCGCCACATAAAACCAAACCGGCCATATTATTCTGACAATCTTTTTATGCTTTTCATAATCTCCTGTCAATGCACGGTAAGCAGCAAACAAAATAAATGGCAAGGCTAATCCTGCCAATGGTATATGTGTTGCCAGGATAAATAAATAAAGTGTTCGCTGACTACCCGCGGCTGTCCGTTCTGCATCGCTCAATCCTCTTACACCATCTGTATCTCCATATATTGCTTCGCCTGCCAACAGGTGATGGCAGATATAAGAAACCAGGAAAAGAACCGACAACACCATTGCCGTCAGCATTATTCTTTTGTGCAGCAAATAGTTTTTACTTTTTACTGCAAATAAACCCGCCAGCAAGAGCAATGCCACTGTTGCATTGATTACAGCATTTGCCAACGCAAAAATGTGCACATCGAAAGGCAATTCAATTTTGCCTGCAAGATTATATCTGCCTAGTACACTTATGACGGCGAAAACAACTATTGAGAAAACAATAATAAGACTACGAGCCTTTTTATCATTCCTTTGCCAGCTTGCCTGCAGCATATTCATTTGTTCTTTCTTTTAAAGATCAGCAACAAAAAACCAATCACAGCAAGTATTGAAAGAATAATAATTGCAATTAATTCCAGCTTGCCTTCGAATACTGTTTTCTTTGTTCTGTCTTTTTCCAGTGATAAAAAAATAATGTCTTCCGAAAGTTTTGCAAGTGAGGTCGAATCCAGTCCATGATAATATCCTCTCACAATTCGGTTGCGGTCTATCAATACAAAATGATCAGTATGATTGAATACTGTATCATTTCCTTCGCCATCTGTCAACGCGATCTTTAATTCATTTGTGGCAAGGTTATAAATCGTCTTCTTATCGCCCGTAAGTAACCACCAGTTTTCAGGATTTACCTGGAAGCGGTCAGCGTATTTCTTTAATTGCTTCACAGAATCTCTTTCCGGATCAATACTGAACGAAAGAAACTGAACAAAATCCGGATTGCGATCTCCTACTTTGTCGGAGTTTTTGATTGATTCCTGCAGGCGCTTCATGTTTCTCGTCATTGGCGTGCAGATAGTAGGACAATGTGTAAAGAAAAAATCGGCGATAACGATCTTATTGCCCACATCTTCCCAGGAAATTTTGTTTCCCAACTGATTTGTCATTGAAAAATCAGGTAGCTTATGCCAGATTGTATCATTTATTTGTTTACCGGATACAGTTTTTTCAACTACCGAATCGGGAAGAAAATGACGAGGTACCACAACAGCTTCGTCACTAAAATGTTTTACCACAAAATAACTCAGCAACGGAAGCGCAAGTGCGAGCATCAATGCATATAAAGCTTTCTGGTTCAATTATTCTGATTTTAATAAATAAAAAACCACTGCAAAGGTGCAGTGGTTTGGCCTGGTATAAAAATTTGAACAAAGAATTATTATTCCTTCCCGGTCTTATGCTCCGTTTCATGCTCTGCCTTCTTGGGTGCTTTCTCCTCCATTGTCTTATACTTAAAGTGCGGATCATAATTATTCCGGAGATTCTTATATGAATTGCCGTCGATAACAAACGCTGCAATAAACCATATAAATAGCATCAGCGGTACAACAATTGTCATGATCATGTTCCTGATCTCATCGCCAAGATGCATAAACACAGACACGATATAATAAGCTTTTGCCAACGTAAGAATACAAACAATGCCTTTAAACAATAGTATCAGGAACTCACTCGGATGCTCGCCCTTGTGCATTGTATAGATGATCAGACCGAATCCCAATTCGATCAATGTCACCACTGACAATATTATCGTTGTCTTTTTAACACGTCTCGCGAACTCTTCATCCGTGTGATGTTGCTGATAACTTACTTCTTCAAATGCCGGGTGTTGCATATTTATTATTTGATTACAAATTTTTTAATCTTCAATAAATCCGTTTATATTAAATAGAAGCAAAGGAATACGAATACCCATACCAGGTCCACAAAGTGCCAGTACAATCCTGCTTTTTCGATCATCAGGTAATGTCCCTTTCTTTCAAATACACCTTTCGACGTCATGATCAGCATAATGATATTAATGATTACCCCGGAAAAAACGTGAAAACCATGAAAACCTGTTATGGTAAAAAAGAAATTAGAAAAATTTGTTGAAGCCACAGTTCCATTCGCATTCGGAAATGGATTGCTGCCCCACCATGCACCCTCATGATGTAAATGTGTCCACTCCCACGCCTGGCAACCAAGAAATGCAAGACCCCCGATGATTGTCCAGAAGATCCATTTGATCACTCCTTTTTTGTCGCCATTATGTCCGGCATGAACGGCCAGCACCATGGTTACTGAACTGATGATGAGTATAAACGTCATCAAACTCACAAATGCAAGTGGCAGATTCACGCCACTGAAAAACGGGAATGCATTAAACACATGATTGGGGTCGGGCCATGAATTGCTCGAAAAACGTACCGTACCATATGAGATAAGGAAGGCGCCGAATGTAAACGCATCACTCATCAGGAAATACCACATCATCAATTTCCCATACTCCAGATTAAACGGGCTCTTACCTCCATTCCACCATTTCGTTTGCGTTGCTGTAACTGACGTAGACATGTGTAATCTTTAATTATTTGAACTAGTAAACTTTAATTCTTAAAACTCACTTTACCCGATCCACATAAAAAATACAAACAGGTATATCCATAAAACATCAACAAAATGCCAGTATGTACTTACCAACTCAACCGGTACCGAACTATAATGCTTTGTTGCGCCGAAAAATGCTTTTATAAACGTCACTATCAATGCCACGACGCCACCTATAACATGCAAAGCATGCAGGCCGGCAATCACATATAAAAATTGCCCGGCGCTACTGCCTCTGAAGGTGACACCTGTATTCCATAGTTCTTTGAAACCGAGATATTGCAATGCGACAAATAAAACTCCGAGTATTGTTGTCACGGCAATCATCATGCGGTAACGGTTCATTTCCCTGTCCTTAAAAGATCTCAAAGCGACCTGCACCGTAAGACTGCTGAGCAGGATGACTGCTGTTGAATACCATAATAATTTCGGTATTACAATTGGCTGCCAGCTTGCCTGGTTGCTTTTTACGATATAGGCACTGGTAAGACCAGCAAACATCATGATGATGCTGCCTATCGCGATCCACAAGGTGAACTTGTGGGGATGAATCTTTTTTCTTTGTTGCGTACTCACAATTTCCATAATGATCGCGGATTACACCGATTTGACTTCAGTAATCCTTCATTTAATTCATTTATCAATTAAGTGGATTCTTCAAATAAAAAACGATCCACGAAATACTTATCAATCCATCAATCAGCACTACAGTTTGTCTGCCAACAACGCCAGGTACACAACCGGTAAATAAATATAACTTCCAAACATCACCTTTCTTGCCGCCGTTGCATTCATTTGCCTGTATAGGTTCACGCATCTTCCAATCATAAACAAATTTGCCAGCAACACGATTACCAAACTCACGACACCACTCATATGCATAAAGTACGGTATCACGCCAACGGGTATGAGCAATAAAGAATACATGATCGTCTGAATTGCTGTATATTTTGTTGGTCCTTTTTCAGCCGGCAATAATTTAAAACCAGCCGTTGTGTAATCCTGGTGCGCAATCCAGGCAATTGCCCAGAAATGCGGAAACTGCCAGAGAAATTGCAATGCAAAGAGCACCCAACCACCGGCTGACAGTTTATTATCACCCGCTGCCCAACCTATCAAACAAGGCAAGGCTCCCGGGAATGCACCCACAAATACCGCAATAGCACTTACTTTTTTGAGCGGCGTATAAATGAATGCATAGAGAAATAAACTGAACGCTGCCAAACCAGCCGCCAGCCAGTTGAAATAATAGCCTAAGATAAAAACACCTGCTGCACCGGTCAATATTGCAAAACCCCATCCTTCTTCCACCGTCATTCGGCCAGAAGCAACCGGACGTTTTGCTGTTCTTTTCATCACAGCATCCGTGTCTTTTTCAACTACCTGGTTGATGGCATTAGCACTGCCTGTCACCAACATCCCACCTGCAAAGAGCAATAAGATCATGATCCAGTTATACACTACTCCCGGCACCAGCAGGTAACACATTACACTGCTGAACACCACCATGATACTAAGCGAAGGTTTTATAAGCTGTAAATAATCCTTTATCTTCTTCATGTCAGCCTTCGCTGTTATATAAGAACAAATTTTTTATCCACCGTGCCGAGCATGTTCCCAACTTCTGTACTACTATCACCGTTCCTTGCGTCGCACCCTTGTGCATTTGTAATTCTACTCAGCAAAAGACATCCTCAAACATTATAATAACCAACTGCCATCAGAAACCATCATCGCCAATCAGCAATCATTCGCGTTGATTAGTGTTTGCTTTCGTTTGCACCTATCGGCTCCGTCTGCGGTATAAATTCTCTTCCATCTTTTCCATAATCATACGCCCAGCGATGTACTTCCGGTATTTCACCTGTCCAGTTACCATGACCCGGGTTGATCGGTGTTGTCCACTCCAGGGTATTTGCGCCCCATGGATTGGTATTAGTAACTTTTCTTCCTTTAAACATTGAATAAAAGAAATTAAACACAAACATCAACTGCATCGCAAACACGATGATGGATACAATAGATATCATTTCATTCAAACTCTGGAATTTATTGAACGTAACCCACGGACTCAGATCAAGATAACGGCGTGGCATACCTGCAAGACCTTCGTAGTGCATTGGCCAGAAAATGAGATAAGCGCCAACCATGGTTACCCAGAAATGGATATATCCCAGCGTACTGTTCAGATAGCGGCCAAACATTTTCGGGAACCAGTGATATACACCTGCAAACATGCCGAAGAAAGAAGCCACACCCATCACAATATGGAAGTGGGCAACAACGAACATGGTATCATGCAGGTGAATATCAATCGTTGAGTTTCCGAGAAAGATACCGGTTAAACCACCGGATATAAATAAGCTCACAAAGCCAATCGCGAATAACGTTGCCGGTGTGAACCGGATGTTGCCGCGCCACAGCGTGGTGAGCCAGTTAAATACTTTAATCGCTGAGGGTACCGCAATCAGCAGTGTCAGCAACACAAAGAATGCACCGAGGAATGGATTCAACCCCGTTACAAACATGTGGTGCGCCCATACGAGGAAGGCCAATATCGCAATAGCGAATAAAGAACCTAACATTGCCATATACCCGAAAATAGGCTTACGGGAATTTACACTCAATATTTCCGACACCATACCCATTGCAGGAAGTAGAATGATATACACTTCGGGGTGACCGAGGAACCAGAACAGGTGCTGGTAAAGAATGGCACTTCCGCCTTCATTATCGAGAATCTGACCGTTCACAACAATATCGCTCAGGTAAAAACTTGTACCTGCATGACGATCGAACAACAGCAGTATAAATCCTGATAATAAAACCGGGAATGATAATACACCAAGAATCGCGGTAAAGAACAGCGCCCATATCGTCAATGGTAATCTTGTCATGCTCATGCCTTTTGTGCGCATGTTCAGGATGGTAGCGATATAATTCAACCCGCCTAACAATGACGACACTACGAAAAGGGCCATACTGATGATCCATAGATCCATACCGGATTTTGAGCCGTCAGATGCCTGGCCCAATGCGCTCAACGGAGGATACGATGTCCATCCGCCACTGGCCGGGCCTGTTTGCACAAATAATGAAGAGATCATTACGATACTCGCTGTAAAGAAGAACCAGTATGAAAGCATATTCAGGAATGGCGAAGCCATATCTCTGGCTCCCACCTGCAGCGGAATAAGAAGATTGGCAAATGTTCCGCTTAATCCTGCTGTTAATACAAAGAACACAAGCACTGTTCCGTGCATCGTTACAAGTGCGTAATAAAATTCAGGATGAATATGCCCGCCTTTGGCCCAATGACCAAAAAACGTTTCGAGAATAGGGAAATCAGTATTTGGAAAGCCCAATTGTAAACGGAATAATACAGAAAACAAACCACCAATGATCGCCCACACAATTCCTGTAATGAGGAACTGGCGCCCGATCATTTTATGATCCTGGCTGAAAATATATTTGGTGATAAATGTTTCATGGTGATGATGCACGTGGTGCTCATCATGATGGACATCATGCGTCGTTACAATTTCACTATGTCCGTGTCCATGCTGGGTTACTTCGTTACTCATAATCTCTTTCTTTAAATGACAACTACTATTGTTATCAAAAAATCTTTTTTAATTAATGACTTGCCTTCGCGGTACTTTCTCCTTCCAAAACTGCCGCTGTCTTTTTTGTTGTATCAGCAGCCGGTGCAGCTGGTGTCGCCGGTTTTGCTGAAGGATCCTTTGACGGATTAGCAACAAGATATTGCGGCTTTTTCTGCGCCAGCCATCTGTCAAACTCTGCCTGTGTTTCAACAACTACTATACCGCGCATGCCCGTATGTCCCTTACCGCACATCTGGTCACAGGAAATCTCGTAAACAAAATCAGGGTTATTTTCTCTTTCCTTCATTTCCTTCGTTGTAAACTTCGGCGTAAACCAAAGTGTTGTCGGCGTGCCGGGCACCGCATCCATTTTCATGCGGAAATGGGAGAGACCTACGTCATGAATCACATCTTTCGAACCAATAATTAACTTCACCGGTTTTCCAACCACGCAATGCATTTCCTGTTCCACCCACACATCATCACGGTTTGCAGGATCGTCCCATAATTGACCTAAGGGATTATTTTCCTCAGGCTTTATGTTTTTAAAATACCTTTTACCAAAAACCTTATCCCTGCCCGGATACCGGAATTCCCAACCAAATTGTTTTCCTGTTATTTCAACCTGCATGGCATCGGCAGGCGCTTCGCCGGTTATTTTAAACCAATAGTATAAACCGAAACCCACAAGTACTGTCAATGCAACGGCGGGAATAACTGTCCATATTACTTCAAGCTTGTTATTATGCGGGTAATAAAGTGCTTTACGATTATCAGAAGCCTGGTATTTAAATGCAAACCAGAATAAAGCAACCTGTGTGATGACAAATACAATACCGGTGATGATAAACGTAATTTTCAACATTACATCAATATGCTCACCCTGAATAGACGCTGCTTCACCTAAAACTTTTCCTTTCAATCTTTCATTGCAATAATAAACACCGATCATGCCTACAATTAAAAACATCAGCAACATAAATGCATTAATGCGATTGCTCTGCTTGCGTGATCTTTCTTCGCCGCGCAAAACCGTCACATATTCAGTCGCCTTGGCAATCTGAAACGTAATTAAGAACCCCAGTGCCAGTATCGCTATAATGAAAAAGGTTGTCATACAGTAATTCAGTTATTAATAATTCAATTTTTAGTCTTCTGTTCTCCTTACGTGTGATGTATAATACTTTCTTTAAAGAACGGATGATTTTTTGCCAATAGAGGCCATTTAGCCAACGATTTTCCGGTTACAAACATGAGAAGTCCCACAAATCCTAAACCAATTCCAAAATCAAATAATATCGACGGCACATGCTCTGGCAACGGACCCGGAAATACCATTTGATAAAAATCCAGCCAGTGACCAAACAGGATCAGCAGCGACATAAACGTAATCGTTGAATAACTTCTCTTTGAGTCTCTCGTCATTAATATTAACAAAGGAGCAAGGAAGTTTATAATAAACATCAGCCAGTATAAGCCGCTATACGCTCCTCCGTAACGTGGTTTGAAATAAACAGTTTCTTCAGGAATATTCGCATACCATATTAACATGAATTGCGAAAACCATAAGTAAGTCCAGAAAATAGAAAATGCAAACATGAATTTACCGAGGTCATGCAGGTGCTCGTTATTTGTAAGCTCGAGATAGTTATTGTTTTTAAGAAATACAATAAATAAAACGATCAGGGAAATACCGGCAACGAATGAGCTTGCAAATGTGTACCAGCTATACATTGTGCTGTACCAATGTGCGTTAATGCTCATCAGCCAAAGCCAGGGAATAGATGACATGACTGTTAAGGCAAACAAAACAATAAATGCCGCTGCCCAAACCGTATTGTCCCAGACATATTTTTTTCCTTCTTCTATGGTGAGCTTCTTATTATCAATGCTGCGGGACAACAGTCTCATTTTCCAACCCAGTAACGACCACCCGATAAGTGTTATAATTGTCCAGGTCGCAAAAAAGCCTTTATTTAAAAATCCGGATTTAAAAGAGAGAATAGGGTCGTGCTTTACATGTTCAGTATCCGTCCAGTGATATATTTCATGATTACTGCTGAAACAGATAGCGAGTAATATCAGGCCGCTGATAACGCTCATTACAGGAACGCATGTTGAAATAGCTTCTGTAACACGACGAAAACTCATTTGCCAACCACCCCATGCCAATGTAGTGGCACAGATAAAGAACATAGCTGCATTTGTAACCAGCAGGAAGTAAACACTGTTTGTCAAAAGGCTTGCCCAGAATCTTGCATCATTCATGTCCTTTTCTTCAGGCGTAGCTCCACCGCGTGTGGTGACAAATAATAAGATAATAGCTACCGCTCCCAACAACATTAATGCGATGGAAAGTGTATTATATCTTTTTGGTATTACAAATTGTTCCCTTAGTGTCATCAGTAATCATTTATATTTCTTCAAAAAAATATCAGTTTTATTTCTTCGCGCCCGCGCCTGTTGCCGTACTGTCTGCTTTTTGTTCAGTGGCCGCCGGTGCCGGTGTTGCCGGTGTTTGCTTTGATTTGATATAGGCGATCACCATCCAACGCTGCCTCGTATTCAGCTGCGACGCATAAGATCCCATCAGGTTTTTGCCGTACGTAACGGAATAAAACATTTGTCCTTCGGGCATTTTTGAAACGACAGGATCAGCAACAAGATTTTTTGGTGCTGAAGGATAGGGACCGTTACCATCTTTCCATAACGGGCCATTACCATCCAGTTTTGGTCCATGACAAATACCACAGTTTACCAGGTACAATCTTTCAGCTTCTTTCTTTTCTTCTTCGCTAAGTGTTGTTAACGGATTTACAATCGCTCTTGATGCTACATAATTTGCAGTATCACCGGCTTTATCTATTGCAATTGGAAAATGCGGCAGATCACCACGTGCAATGGTTCCTTCTACAGGCAGCGCTTTATAGTTTATCCCTTCTTTTTCAAGATTGCTGTGGTCAGCGTAGGTTTCGTAGGCCCGGCTATAGGCCATATCCGGCATATACGCTCTGCCCGGCTCTCTCTTTACATCGCTGCATCCAACAACAGCCGCAATAAATCCTGTTATAACTAAGAATTTTTTCATCAAACTCTGGTATTGTTAATTAACTGATCGCTGCTTCTTTTTGTATAAGCTTACTATCATCTTTATCATATCGTCCAAGCCACCACTCTGTTTCTTTATTTACCACAACAACTTCTTTCGCCCCTGCATTTTCAAGGAAGGATTTTGCCTCTGCTTCATTTGTTTTTGCAGTACACTCCAATGCTAATACAAACGTATCGTCTGTTGATCGCGGATTGAAATGATCCTTCTTTACAAATGGAGCCAGCTGGCAGAGATAACAAAATGTAAGCACCATTCCCACGGAAGCAAATAACACGGTCAACTCAAATGTGATCGGTATCCACGCCGGTAAGGAAAAGAACGGTTTACCACCAAACACCAGCGGCCAATCTGTCGTCAACGCCCAGGTAATAAAACCTAAGGCTGTTGCCGTTCCCGATATGCCATAAATAAAACCGGCAGTATGCAGGCTCGTTTCACGAAGACCCATTGCCTTGTCCAATCCGTGAACAGGGAAGGGTGTATACACTTCATGAATTTTATACCCGGCTTTCCGCACTTTTTTTACAGCAGGAAACAGAACTGCTTCATCATCAAAATTTCCAACTACGAATTTTTTTACAGCCATATTTAACCTTTTAGCATGAGTCATGAGCCGCAAGCCCATTACTCAAAATCAATATCAATGATGTTCGTGCAATTGCTCTTCAGCAAATTCCCCTACAGTTTCACCCTCTACGCCATCCATTTTTTCTTTATAGTTATCACCGCTTCTCTTCAATATATGTTTGATTTCGGCGATCGCAATTACCGGGAAGAATTTGGAGAATAAAAAGTAGCAGGTAAAGAACAATCCAAACGTTCCCATATAAAAACCAACTTCCCAGATTGTAGGCGTATAATAAGTACTCCATGAGCTGGGCAGGTAATCACGATATACGGAAGTAACGATGATGACAAAACGTTCAAACCACATCCCTATATTGATCAATATAGACATGAAGAAAGTAACCGTAAGGTTTCTTCTCATTTTACGGAACCAGAATATCTGCGGAGAAAGAACGTTACATCCCATCATGATCCAGTAGCTCCAGCCATAAGGGCTTGAAAGGTTCAACCTGTTCTGGAAGAACGCAAAGTTCTCATACTGGTTAGCGCCATACCAGGATATAAACAATTCCGTGAGATACGCTATACCAACAATAGAACCCGTGAGCACAATTACCTTATTCATTACTTCGATATGCTCAAGGGTAATGTAGTTTTTCAGGTTCAATACTTTTCTGGTTACCACCAGCAGCGTTTGTACCATCGCAAAACCGGAGAAGATCGCACCCGCAACGAAGTAAGGGGGGAAGATCGTGGTATGCCATCCCGGAACAACTGATGTTGCGAAGTCGAAGGATACGATCGTATGCACAGACAATACCAGCGGTGTACTCAAACCTGCCAGTACCAACGCGAGAGCTTCATGTCTTTGCCAATGTTTTGTACTACCGGTCCAACCAAATGAAGCAACACCATAAAAATATTTTCTCCATTTCAGTTTTGCCCGATCACGAAGCGTTGCCAGGTCGGGCAGCAAACCACTGTACCAGAATAATAAGGATACGGTGAAGTATGTAGAGATCGCGAATACGTCCCACAGCAACGGTGAATTAAAGTTTACCCAAAGAGGTCCACGCGTATTCGGATAAGGAAGTACAAAGAATGCCATCCACACACGACCCATGTGCCAGATCGGGAACTGGCCGGCACACATCACCGCAAAGATCGTCATCGCTTCAGCAGCACGGTTTACACCGGTTCTCCAACCCTGGCGGAACAGTAATAAGATCGCAGAAATCAGCGTTCCGGCGTGACCGATACCTACCCACCACACGAAGTTGGTAATGTCCCAACCCCAACCTATTGTTTTATTCAGGTTCCATTGCCCCGTACCATAGATAACTTCCATGGTAACGGAGATGATGCCGAAAGTGAGCAGGCCAACAGAGATAAGAAATCCCAGCCACCATAATTTACTCGGTGTCGCTTCTACCGGGCGACAGATATCCTCTGACACCTGGTGATAATTCTTGTCCCCTTCTACCAGTGGCGGCCTTACCTGTGATTCGTATCTGAGTAATGACATATTATTCGCTAATTTTCGCTCTGTTTTTCTTTTTTATTATTTACCCGGCTACATTACTACTATCATCTTCCGTTGCGTCGCACCCTTCATCGTTCCGTATTTCTATTCAGCATATCCCACGAGTCCTGTGTTTCCCAACAATCCGGCAAATCTTAATCTTATTTCACTTCATGTTTTTCACCGGCTGTTTCTTCCACATGATTCGCCGGTTCTATTATTTCATCGGTGTTCCTGATCTTGGCGAGATAGTTCACGTTCGGTAACGTGTGTATCTGCTCAATTACATAGAACAACCTGTTTTCATTCTCTTCACGTGTTTTCACAATCGCACTTTCTTTATCATGCACATTTCCAAACACAATTGCTCCTGCAGAACATGCCTGCTGGCAAGCTGTTTTCGCTTCACCATCTTTCAGCGGGCGTCCTTCTTTCTTTGCATCCAGTTTAGCTGCCTGCAGGCGCTGAATACAGAATGAACATTTTTCCATCACCCCTCTTGAACGAACAGTTACATCCGGATTCAACACCATTCTTGTCAGATCATCCATCATCTGTATCGTCACCACTTCATCCAGCTTACCTACCAGCTGCTGATCCTGGTTATGCGGGAAGCTATCTGAACCCGTATAATCTGACCAGTTAAAACGACGTACTTTATATGGACAGTTGTTGGCACAATATCTTGTACCGATACAACGGTTATAGGCCATCTGGTTTATTCCTTCACTGCTATGATTTGTTGCAGCAACCGGGCACACATTTTCGCAAGGTGCGTTGTCACAATGCTGGCAAAGCATCGGCTGAAACACCACTGTCTTCAGATCGTCCGGGTTATTTTTATCACTTACAAAATAGCGGTCAATACGCAACCAGTGCATATCGTGATAACGCAACACCTCACGTTTACCCACAACCGGAACGTTGTTTTCTGCATGACAGGCCACCACGCAGGCGCCGCAACCAAAACATGCATTCATATCCACAGACATACCCCATTTAATGCCGGGCTGTTCGTGATCGGGATATAATGTTCCGTTTACCCGGTAATCCCCGATCTTGGTATTATCCGCAGACTTACCAAAATCTGCAGCCAGTTCTTCGCGAAACTCTTTGAACTGTGCGGGGTATTTTTTGAAAGAAGCCAGTGTTGTTTCTTTTACAACCTCTGTCCTGTTTTCGTATGAGTTGTGAATCTGTGTTTGTGCAATCTTATATTTCGTACCGGTATTGCTGATCGTTACATCCGGTGAATAACTATCAATCGTGCTGCCATTGAATGTTGCAAAAGGATATACGTTTTTACCGACATCTTTTGAAGCAATACCCAGCTTTTCTGTTCTTCCATATCCTACTGCGATCGCTATTGTATCAGCGTTCATACCGGGCAACACCAGTACGGGTAATTCAACTTCTGTTTTGCCCGCCGTAATTTTTATTACCGGTTTTTGCGGATAATATTCATAATCCATATCCAGCACAACGCCAAGTTCTTTGGCTGTACTGGTGGATATTAATGCATAGTTATCCCATGTTGCTTTTGAAATGGGATCAGGCAATTCCTGCAGCCAGGGATTACCGGCTTGTTTACCTGTACCCAGCGATATTTTTTGATAAATTACCAGTTCCTTCTTTCCGCCTTTTTTGATCGAGGCGATACCCGACGCCGCACCTGAAACGCTGCCGGCATTGAATGTAAGAGCAGCAGCTGTGGCCGGAGTTGCAGGTTCTGCAATACCATCCTGCAATGCTTTATGGAAAGCATCTTCAGAACCAAGTTTGGTAACCCAGTAATTTTTAAAATAAGTATCGTAATCAGTACTGTTACCGCTCCATTTCAATAATGAAGTCTGGAACGGACGTGTTTTGAATAAAGGATAAATTGTTGGTTGCTGAAAACTGATATAACCCGGTTTGGATTCCGCGTCGCCCCAGCTTTCAAGATAATGATGAGTTGGAATGACAAAGTTGCACAACTGTGTTGTTTCATCCATTTTTTCTGTAAATGAAACCGTCAGTTTTACTTTCGAAATAGCAGATTTTACTTTATCCGCATCATAATAATCATAAACAGGGTTAGCACCATAGATAAATAATGCGCCTACCTGTCCACTACCCATTTGGGCAAGCAAATCAGTAAAGTCTTTATCAACGCCCTGGCGATAATTTACCGGCAACGACCAATCTATCGTTGAGCCATATGCGCCAATGGCATTATTTATAGCATTTACTACGATCTGTATATTGATATCATTACTTCCTGCTACAACCAATGCTTTACCACTGTTTGCTTTCAGGTCGTTGGCAACTTTGGTAATACCTGCTTTAAGTTTAGCATCTGAAATAGCCGGAGCAGAAACGCCCCCGCCAAGCGCAGCTAATAAACCCAATGCAACAGCACCTGTTTCAGACGGACGATGTGTAAAACGTTCGTCTGCATTTGCACCCGTCATGCTGAGATAGCTTTCAAACTGGTAATGCTTGCTCATTTCCGGGTTCTTCTCATCTATCTTTCTTCCTTTACCATACTGGCGCGAAAATTCAAAAGGACTTAACCAGGTACCGAGAAAATCTGCACCAAGGCTGACGATCACTTTTGCATTTTCAAAATTATAAGAAGGTATTCCTCTTTTTCCGAAGCTTGCTTCATTCGCCTGCAGCATTCCGCTGTATGAAACGCCGTCATACTGCACATGCTTACCGCCGGGATATTTTGCCAGAAATTCTGCAATGACCTGTTGCGTGGAAGGAGATACTAATGTACTGGTCAATAAAACAACCGGGGCACTGCCAATACCAGCCAGTGCAGTTCCAACTAATTTATCAAACTGATCAAAGGTGGGAACCTCATTGAATTTTCCATCTGCACTGCGTTGTAATGGAAATTTAATCCTGTGCGTATCGTATAAATCGAGTACTGATGCCTGTGAGCGGGCAGAGGTAGCGCCTTTCGTAACTGCACTTAATTCATTTCCTTCCAATTTAATCGGGCGGCCATCTCTCACTTTAGCTACAACCGGTATAATATCACCGTCCTGTACATAGGTAGTGGCGTAATATTTTGGAACACCCGGAACCATGTTCTCGGGTTTATTGGCATAAGGAACAATTCTGCGTTCTGGAATTTTACAACCGGCAGCAACCGCAGCAGCAGCGGTACTGAATCCCAGGTATTTTAAAAAATCCCTGCGCGGAGTTTTGGCATCAAGCAGTTTGCCATCGAGATCTTCAAAAGGCAGTTGTTCACGAAATTCATCCTGTGTCTTCTTTTGAAAATTTTCCGGGTCATTCAGTTCACCAAAATTTTGCCAGTACTTAGATTCACTCATATTTATCAGAGTTAGCAGTTTTCAATTTGCAGTCCGCAATTTTGACCACTGTTTTTTTTATTTGAAATCTATTAGATGTGCAGGATGACTGTCAACTTCTGACTGCCTACTGCCGACTAATTAATAGTGACATTTCTGACATTCGAGGCCGCCGATATCTTTTACGGTTACGCTGTCCATCTTACCGGCTTTTATATCATTATGAAACTTTTCATAAATGCTATAAAACTTATTGCCCGTGCTGTCGGAATAATTAAAATCAACTTTCGTTTCTCTATGGCAATTGATACACCAGCCCATGCTGAGTTCCGCGAACTGTTTTACCTCGTCCATGCCCGTTATTTCCCCGTGGCAGGTTTGACATTGAACCTTTCCGGCTCTTACGTGCTGTGCGTGACTAAAGAATACATGGTCAGGAAGGTTATGAATTTTAATCCACTCAAGCGGTTTTGCTTTTGAAGGATCCCATGCGTTTGGTTTGGCAGGATCAAACCCTGCTGCTTTATATATTTTTGCAATTTCTGCAGTTCCATTCACTTCTTCACCGTCTTCCTTGTACAGTTTAGGCCCTTTGCTGTATTCAGTAATTGCCTTGTGGCAATTCATACAAATGTTCACCGTAGGAACACCCGCTGTTTTGCTGTCCCATGCACTGCCATGACAATACAAACAGCTTATCTGGTTAATGCCTGCATGTACTTTATGCGAATAAAAAATTGGCTGAGCGGGCTCATATCCCTTTTGACGGCCAAAACCGATAGCACCTTTGGTAACATAATAGCCACCAACAATAAATAAGATAAATGCCAGGAGGGCTATGTAAACTTTATTTCTGTAAAACGGAACCGGCTCGGGGCGAATAATATTTTCAGCATCATCTGATAACTTCTTCAGGTTGCTGTTCACCTGCATCAAAATGAGAGCGATGATTGCAAGAATAAGAGAAACTATACCGAAGATGATCGCATTGTGACCGTTGTCTGTCTCTGTAGATGTTTCACCGCCGCCGCCCTGTGGAGCTTTGCCTTTATCTGCTACCTGTTGATTGACGTAGCTAACTATGGCGTCTACATCTTTAATGGTCAAATCAGGAAAGGCCTGCATCACTGAACCAAACTGTTGTTTCAGTCCGGCCGTATAGGCATCGCTGGCCATGTATGCAGTAGGGTTATGTGCCCATTTCAACAACTCATTATGATCTGCCCATTTATGCCTTTCCTCCAAATTCATTAACGCGGGACCGGTAGACGCTTTAAATATCTGGTGACAGCTTGCACATTTGCCATTGAATAAAGCCTTACCATCCTGTGCCGAAGAATTCAAAAAAGAAACAATGGTGAGAGCAACTATAAAAAGGCCTTTCTGAACGAAGTTTGGTTTACAAGGAATCATAGATGCAGTTAACACTGTAAAATGTGGAAAAATTCCTGAATCAGCCGCAAAAATAAGTCATGAACTCAACAAAAAACCAATAGGAAAAAATTTTTTTTAATCCGCTACCAGACTGCATTTCAGCGAATTTTATCGTATCTATTCAGTATTGATTGTTGTCAATGTCATGTTTTCGTCAGGCAGACAATATTGCAATTTCAGGTGTGAAAATCCTGCATTGAATTCACCGATATTTGCGCCACTTATCCCAATTTATTCCACCAAATGTTTGAACGGCTCCAAAAGAAATGGAAGGTTTCAGGTTTAAAACTGGCAATAATTATTATCACGTTTGCAATTGGTGGCAGCCTGACAGGTTATGCCGGAAAAAAAATAATGAACCTGTTTGCGATCGAAAAAGGTGTTCCCTGGATTATTATTTATGTACTGTTGATCACAATCATCTGGCCGCTTGCTGTGCTGGCAGTCAGCATTCCTTTCGGCCAGTTTTATTTTTTTAAAAATTATATTCGAAGAATCGGGCAAAGATTGGTTATGAGTAAAACAAAGTCGATAGTGAATAGTCAGGAGCCGGCACCGTCTGACAATGGCGGAGCTTCCCCATCGCCGACTCAAATAGCCATCTTCGCGTCGGGCGCCGGCAGCAATGCACAAAAGATTATCGATCGTTTCAGAAATCATCCGGCCATCAACGTCTCTCTCATTGTTTGCAATAAACCGGGAGCCGGCGTTTTATCAATCGCTCAAAGAGAAAATATTCCCGCTTTAATTCTTGAAAAAGAAAAGTTTTTTCGCGGGGATGCTTATGTTCCTGAGCTGAAGGAAAAAAATATAACCTTTATTGTTCTTGCTGGTTTTTTATGGAAAATTCCGGTCGGCCTGATAAGAGCCTTTCCCAATGCGATCATTAATATACATCCTGCTTTATTACCGAAATACGGCGGCAAAGGCATGTATGGCCATTTTGTGCATGAAGCCGTTATTGCAGCCGGTGATAAAGAAAGCGGCATCACCATTCACTATGTAGATGAAATTTATGATCACGGAAAAATCATTCGCCAGGAGAAATGTGCCATTGTTCCTGACGAAACACCCGAAACGCTTGCTCAAAAGATCCATTTACTGGAACACGAACATTTTCCGGTTGTGATCGAAGAACTGCTCACAAAATAATTTCTGCAATTTCTTCCTTGTCGTATATTGGATAACGATTTAAAATGCTTTCAATGAAAAAATTCCTGCTTGCCGCAACGTCCATTTTGTTTTCAATTGCAGTCTTTTCGCAATCACCAGCAGCATCATCTGCTAAAACATTAAAAGAAACCAACCCAACGTCCGCAGGGTTTTCGCCGGAACGTTTGGCAAGGATAGATAAACTGCTGCAGGAGTATGTCGACAAAAAATGGACCGCCGGAGGCAGCGCCATCATTGTACACAACGGTTCTATCGTTTATTATAAAGGCTTTGGCTATGATGATGTGGATACAAAAAAGCCGGAAAAAAAAGATGCTATTTTCCGTATCGCTTCGCAAACCAAGGCCATCACCAGTGTGGCGGTAATGATTCTGTATGAACAGGGAAAATTCCTGCTGGATGACGCTGTATCAACCTACATTCCTGAATTTAAGAACCCGAAAGTATTGGACAAGTTTAATGAAAAAGATACTACCTATACCACGGTGCCTGCAAAACGGGAAATAACTATCCGTGACCTGCTTACGCATACTTCCGGCATCGGCTATGCGCAGATAGGCAGCAAAGAGGCGAATGCTATATATTATAAGAATGGTATCTGGGGCGGCATAGGTGTAGATAAAATTATTCTTGGAGACAAAATGAAGATTTTAGGTTCCATGCCGCTTTTTCATCAGCCGGGTGAAAAATTTACCTATGGACTGAACACAGACCTTTTGGGCTATCTGGTAGAAGTGGTAAGCGGCATGAGTCTCTCCGATTTTTTTAAGAAAAATATTTTCGAACCGCTGGGCATGAACGATACATATTTTTATTTACCCAAAGAAAAATATAACCGTCTTGCCGCATTATACGCCGAAGATTCAACGAAGCACGTGAAAAAGATGGAAGACTATATAGACCTGAACGGAAGGGTATACCGCGATTTCCCCATAATGGCCGGCACATATTATTCCGGTGGTGGCGGTCTTTCATCAACCGCTTATGACTATGCGATTTTTATGCAAATGATGCTGAACGGTGGCGAATATAATGGTAAACGGATCTTAGCACGAAACACAGTAAGGATGATGACACAAAACCAGATCGGGGACCTCGGAGAGTTTGGATTGGGCTTTGGTATAGTAACGGAAAAAAATGCTGCTAAAACACCGGTTTCAGTGGGCACATTTGATTGGGGGGGCATGTTCAGTTCCAGTTACTGGATCGATCCAAAAGAAAAAATCGTAGCACAGCTATTCTTAAATCAATTTCCCAATTCGCATGGGGAGATCCACAATAAGTTCAAGGCTTTGGTGTACCAGGCACTGCAGTAAGGCAGCTACAAGCCACAAGCCATTTAATCCGGAACACAGGCTTGTAGCTTGAGGCTTACAGCTTGCAGCTCCCGAATTGAAACTCTTAGCGTTTATTTTGCACTTTCTTTCGTTACTTGCCATCCATCAATGTTGATTATTGAATAGAAGTTTACATAAACTATACGTTACCGGGATCGTTTTGCTTTTGCTCATGGCAAATTCGTCCCGTGCCCAAACCTTTTTATTAAAGGGAACTGTTTATGACAGTTCAAAAATTTACCCGCTTGACGCCGTATCCGTATTGACAACCGCAGGCCGGGGAACGGTAACTAACTCACAAGGTCATTACGAAGTAGAAGTAACATTAAAAGATTCGATCTGGTTTTCTTATTTAAATAAACCCACCGTAAAATACCCGGTTTCAAGGATAGGCGATTATACTCAATTTGATCTTGCTCTCCAGGTAAACATTCCCGTGTTGCGCGAAGTAAAAGTAGCGCCGCGTAATTACAAGCTCGATTCGATCCGCAACCGGATAGAGTATGAAAAGATTTTCAATTTTCACCGGCCAAACATAAGTTCACTGACAACGATCGGCCCTACCGGTGCCGGTATCGATATTGATGAACTCATCCGTGTATTCCAGTTCCGTAAAAACAGGAACACGGAAAAATTCCAGGAACGCTTGCTGCAACAGGAGCAGGATAAATTTATTGAACACCGTTTCAGCAAAGCATTGGTACGACGGCTTACTCAATTGGACGGCGCAGCATTGGACAGCTTTATGATTATCTACCGTCCCGATTTTGAATTTACTGCTACCAGTTCAGATTACGAGTATCAAACGTATATAAAGGACGCTTACGAAAAATTTAAATTGGGTAAGAAACCACGTCCTCCTTTCCGCAAAGAAAATAATTAATACATTATTTATTCACTGTGTCTTTAACGCAGTAAATGTTATTTTAATTTAGGGTAATTTCATTTTTCAATACTTCAGCAATGAATAACCAACTGCACAATGAACTGAAAAAAGATTTCAGTTAGAGTGGATGATTTTATTCAGTGTGCAGCATTTGTCCCTTTACTTATTCCAATGGCCATGAAAATAACAAAGAGAACAATTAACAAAAAATACAAACACCTGCATCTTTCAGCCACGTGATAGCCGGTTTGAGACTTGCAGTGAGAAATAATTTTATTAAAAACCATAGCTAAACCCAATAATCATGGAACAAACAACACTAGGCATTGGAACCAGATTACAGCACACACATTTCGGCCCGGGTGTCATTGTGGGCGTTCGCTACGCTACTTACCTCATTTCTTTTATCAATCATGGCGTAAAAGAGATCGATAAAACCGATGAAAAACTGGATGACATTATTCCTGAAAATGTAACGGAAGAAATCGAAACACATAGCGACGTTGAACGGTCATTATTAAAGATATTACGGTTATGGGGTGGGATACAGGAAAAAGTGCCTTTGGGTGATCGATGGATCGGCGGTACCATGTTATTGCAGCCGGCTGATAAAACGCTGAAGCCAAAAGAAATTCCTGTTGATGATTTCTTTCATAAAATTGTAATGCTTCGCGACAGATTGAGAGTACTGGAACAAAATATAAACAGCAATAAAAAACTGAGCGATGAAGATAAAGTGAACATGCAGCAATATGTTACGCGTTGTTATGGATCGCTCACGACCTTCAACGTTTTGTTTAAAAACAAAGAGCATTGGTTTGTGGGAGAAAAGGGCGGAGGCGAATAATCAGCTGTCAGATCAATTGATTAAAATAGTTTAAAAATAAAGTAATATCCAGGTAAAGGTTGAGCAAAAAAGAAAGTTTTAAAGCCGGTTAACAGTTTAATGAGCACTATTTATGTTTATAACAAATAAAATGATTTCGAAAATCGCTTTTACTTCTGTATTTCTATTTGCACTATTCAAAAATGGAATTGCGCAGACCGATACGGGAAGTTTTTTTACATCATTTGATAAAACAAAAATCTACTACGAAGTAAAAGGTAAAGGCGAGCCTGTATTATTAGTACATGGATTTATTGTAAATGGCCAGTCGTGGAAAAGAACGGCTTTATATACTGATTTAATAAATGCGGGTTACAAAGTAATTATCCTCGATCAGCGCGGCAATGGGCAATCGGACAAGCCGCATGATTCTACCGCTTATGAAAATGATGCAGAAGCAAAAGATATCATGGCACTCACCAAAGAATTAAAATTGAAAAATTACAGCGCCGTCGGTTATTCCCGTGGATCTATTATCGTGTCGAGATTATTGGTGCTGGATAAAAATATAAAGAAGGCGGTACTTGGCGGTATGGGTACCGACTTTACCAACCCCGAATGGCCAAGGCGTATTATGTTTTATCATGCTTTGCGTGGTGATTCGGTACCGGAGTTAAAAGCGATGCTGAATTATGTAAAACAGCAGGGCCTTGATCAAACAGCGCTTGCTTATATGCAAAAATCACAACCTTCTACCAGCAAAGAAGATCTCGCAAAGATCAAACAACCTGTATTGGTCATTTGCGGAGATCACGATGATGATAACGGCTCAGCAAAAAATCTATCGACGTTAATTCCCGGAGCAACTTTTGTTTCAACACCCGGTGTGCATAATGATGCCAGTCAAACGAAAGAGTTTTCCTCAGCTATCATTTCTTTTTTGCAGAAAAAATAATTTGCCTTTTATAAATATGAAAAACCTTTACAGAAAATTTTTCACGTCTATATTTTTGATGGTAACGGCATTTGCCTCCGTTCATTCGCAAGAGATAATTGCAAACGTTGAAGGAAGACATTATTTGAGTCTGAATGGCAAGTGGCAAACCATCATTGATCCATTCAACCAGGGAGCCGGCAACTGGAAGCCGATTTGGAAAGATCAAACGCCGGTAAGTAAAACAGATTTTTATGAATATAAATTCGATAGTACCGTTACATTAAACGTACCGGGTGACTGGAACTCTCAAAACCGCGAATTAAAATATTATGAAGGAACAGTGTGGTATAAGAAAACAATCACCTTCAAAAAAACAAACAATAAAAAAATCTTTCTTTACTTCTCCGGGGTAAGTTATGAATGCGATGTATACGTGAACAATGAAAAAGCAGGATCACATGAAGGCAGTTTTACAGCATTTCAATTCGATGTAACGGATAAAATAAAAAATGGGGATAACAGTATAATCGTCCGCGTAAATAATACCAGGCGTGTGGATGGAATACCCGCGATGAATTTTGACTGGTGGAACTATGGCGGCATTACAAGAGATGTTTATCTCGTTGAAACACCGGCATTATTTATCCGGGACTATTTTATACAACTGGCCAAAAACAGCAAAACGGAAATTAAAGGTTGGATAGAATTGAATGAACCAACTGTCAAAAAAATCTCTGTGCTGATACCCGAACTAAAAATTAAATACAACACGCAGACAGATGGCAGTGGACGTGCACTCATCAAGGTATCAGGCAAACCGGTTTTGTGGTCGCCTCAGCATCCGAAACTGTATGATGTGATTATAAAATCAGAAACAGATTCTGTCCGCGAATCAATCGGTTTCAGAAATATTGCCGTGAAGGGAAATGAAATTCTTCTGAATAATAAATCTGTTTTCCTGAAAGGTGTAAATATTCATGAAGAAATACCGCAGCGGGCCGGCAGGGCATGGTCAGAGGCCGATGCGATGCAATTATTAAACTCCGCAAAGGAACTCGGATGCAATTTTGTTCGCCTCACGCATTATCCGCATAATGAGCATATGATCCGCCTAGCCGATAAAATGGGAATCATGCTATGGGAAGAAATTCCGCTTTGGCAGGGTATACAATTTACAAACCCTGAAATACTGAAAAAGGCAAATCGCCTTCTCGACGAAATGATAGCGAGAGATAAAAATCGCTGTGCAATAATACTGTGGAGTTTGTCAAATGAAACAACGCCGTCGGATAGCCGAAACCAAACGCTTGCCGCGATGGCTGCGCATGCCCGGTCGCTCGATTCTACAAGGCTGATCACTTCAGCTTTTAATCATGTGGTGTATGATAAAAATACAGTGACGATTGAAGATCCGTTAAGTGAGTCATTGGATGTATTGGCAGTGAATGAGTATTTAGGCTGGTATAGTCCCTGGCGTGCGAAGCCGGAAGAAATGGAATGGAAATCGTTATATAATAAACCACTTATAATGTCTGAGTTTGGTGGTGAAGCTTTATCAGCCAATCATGGCCTGGCAGATGTGTTGAGTTCGTGGAGCGAAGAGAGCCAGGCGGAAATTTACAGGCAACAGATTACAATGTTCAAACGCATCCCGTTTCTCCGGGGCACCTGTCCCTGGGTGCTGATCGATTTCCGATCCCCTACCCGCATGCATCCAAAATTTCAGCAGGGATGGAACCGCAAAGGATTAATAGGAAGCAACGGGTTGAAGAAACTGGCGTGGTATGTAATGGAAAAATATTATAAAGAAATAGAAAACAAGTGACTATCGCCCGGTATGACGAAATGAAAATTGATCAAGTTATCGCCGGATAAAATATACTCTGCATTCGGTCATCGGTTACTCAATAGTTAAAATTTCTACACAACCATATATTTTCAGAACTTTATTCTGAATTGTTATACTTTTACAGAAAATTATTCTGAATGACGATCGATCTCGATATAGTAGACTTAAAGATTCTGAACCTGATGCAGGCTAATGCCAGGATTTCCAATGCTGATCTCGCACGGGAATTGGAAATGGCGCCATCGGCCGTACTGGAACGTGTAAAGAAACTGGAGCAGAAAAAAGTAATTCTTCAATATACGACAGCCATTAACCCTGTAGCGGTGCAACAAAAGTTACTGGCTTTTATTTTCATTAAATCGACAGAAGGTTTTGCCAGCAACGCGACGACGGCAGATGCTTTGGCAAAAATTCCGCAAATACAGGAAGTGCATCATATCGCCGGTGAAGATTGTTTCCTGGTAAAAGTTCGCACAGAAGATTCTGCATCGCTGATGGACCTGATGCGAAACTCATTGAAAAAAATACCGGGCATACTTTCCACCAAAACAACCATTGTTCTTGAAACCGTGAAAGAACAACAACAATTAGTGATACCTGAAAAATAATTTTATGGCAGGCATTGTAAAAAAAGAAGCATCGGCAGGAATGGTAATACTCGCATTTGCAACAGTGTACCTCGTGTGGGGATCTACATACTTCTTTATTCAGAAAGCTATACAGCATTTACCGCCGCTGATGCTCGGAGCTATCCGTTTTATCGCTGCGGGTATTTTATTGATGATCTGGAGTATAATAAAAAAAGAAAATCTCTGGGACTGGAAGCAGATAAAACCCGCGGTCATCAGTGGGTTGCTTCTTCTGTTTATAGGTAATGGTGCATTGATCGTTGCCGAGAAAACATTGCCGAGTTCATTCGCTGCTATAATCGTTTCCGCAGCACCAATATGGTTTGTGTTGCTTGACTGGCCGAAGCTGAAAGAAAATCTTTCCAATCGCTCCACTGTAATCGGTTTAATCATCGGATTCCTTGGTGTAGTATTATTATTTGGTCAAAGTATCCCGGCATTGTTCTCTTCAACGGGCCATTCATCAGAAATAATTGCAATGATCATTCTTGTTATTGGTTCTATGAGTTGGGCAGGCGGTTCGTTATACTCCAAGTATAAATTTAAAGGATCAACAACAGTGAATACCACTTGGCAAATGCTTGCCGCGGGAATTGCATTTATTCCTTTAA
>Ga0207689_10001050_pt1 | contig 26544 bp, 34 predicted proteins | sample KBSMisM52_FD_184312 | JGI IMG/M metagenome (GOLD analysis project Ga0207689, IMG submission 184312) | Miscanthus rhizosphere microbial communities from Kellogg Biological Station, Michigan, USA - KBS Miscanthus M5-2 (SPAdes) (version 2) | ecosystem: Host-associated > Plants > Roots >...
GAGCCCGAGGACCTCCTCTAGGGCGGCCGACCGTGGCGATCGACGCGCTCCGCAGGACGCAGACCGACGGGCAGCGGCTGCGCGAGGCCATCGACACCGAGTACCGCTCCGCGCGCCGCGAGAACACGTGGGGCCGGAGCGAGCCTCAGATCGTCGAGCGCTGGCGGCTCGCGCTGCGGGCCTGGGGCCTGGCCGTCGAGGCGGCGCTGCGGGCCGATCAGGCGGCCGTGGGCCGCTTCCGGAGCGCGTCGCCGACCACCGAGAGCGTGGCCGGCGAGAGCGCGGCCTGGATGGAGCTGCGCAACGCGGTCGGGGGCAAGCTCGCGGTGCTGGCCCGCCTCATCGAGGAGCGCGGCGCCCAGGGGCCCGGCGCGCCACCGGCCCCGAGCCCGTTTCGCAAGCGCTGAGACCGCGCGCTAGGCCGGCACGCGCGCGGAGAACACCGTGATCGGGTACAGGCAGTAGTAGTCCGGGCTCCGCAGCACGTTGGCGGCGGAGGTCTCGTCGCAGAGCCGCGTGCGCGCCTGCCAGTCCTCCGCGTCGAGCAGCTCCCGCAGACGATCGCCCCAGTTGCGGGTGAACACGGTGTGCTGGATGTAGTCGTGGGCCTCGGGCGGCAGCGGCGCGCGCCGCTCCAGCACGTAGGTCCGCATCTGCGGCTCGAGCCCCGCCGCCCGGAGCGCCGCCGGCGTGGTCTGCCGCCGCTCCTGGAACGAGCGGCCCGCGCCCTCCCCGAGGGTGCGGCGGATCTCCGCCACCTGGATGCGGCGCTCCAGCTCCGGGTGGCCGGGGAGGAACATCGCGGCCGGGACCTGCGATTCCTTCACCATGACGCGGCCGCCGGGCCGGATCACGCGCCGGCACTCGCGGAGCGCGCGCTCGGTGTCGACCACGTGGTGCAGCACGTCGCCGTACCACACCCAGTCCACGCTGCGATCGGGGAGGGGAACCGCGGTCCCGTCGCCCGCCTTGAACTCGAGCCGGGCCGCGGCGGCCGAGCTGCCCGCCCGCACGCGGGCCGCCTCGACCTTCTCGACCTCCGGCTCGATGCCGAGGACGTGGCCGCCGGAGCCCACCGCCTCCGCCAGCCAGAGCGCCCAGAGGCCGACGCCGCAGCCCACGTCGAGGCCGCGCGAGCCGGCGGGCAGCGCGAGGTCCTGGATGATCCGCCGGGCCTCCGCCTCCTGGAAGCGGTTCATCCGCTCCAGGGAGGCGTGCGGGCCGGGGTCGGGCGGCGTGGGCGTCATCGTGGTGGCCGGGCGCCAGCGTAGCGCAGGCGGGGCGCTCTTCGCCCGGCTTCCCGCATCCGGCTCGGGGCGCGGGGGCTGGATGCTACACTTGTTCCCGGTCGCGTCCCGACGTCCAGCGCCCCCGTAGCTCAGGTGGATAGAGCAGCAGTTTCCTAAACTGCGTGCCGGGTGTTCGAGTCACCCCGGGGGCACCATTTCAGATCAAGTAGTTGCGCTGACTTCCTCTCGCCTCGGTTCACGTCGTACCTTCGTCGGACTCGTTACGGGCTGGTTGCTATAAAGACCTTGTAGCGAGGAAGAGTCTCAGCGCCGCTTAAACGACTTTCGCATTGCTCGGAGGCCTGACCCGCGCCCGGGCAATCCAGGGCCACGTACCCAACGGCATGTCGCCTCCAAGGCCGGCCCAGGAGTTTGGAAACCACACCGCGTCCCTTCTGTTGGGTCGTGGTCCCTGGGCTTCTGCTTTTGAGGGTCCGCCCCGCAGCGCCGAAGGCCCGAGGAGGGCGGGGTTCATGCTTTACGCAGAAGGAGCCCGCGCCGGTGACCTCGAAGACCTCGGCCGTCATCGGGGAGGACGTCGCGTTCCCGCTCCTGGCCGCGATCACCGAGGAGCCCGAGGAGACCCTCCAGCGCGGACTGGCACATCTGCAAGCCAGCGAGTTCCTGTATGAGGCTCGCCTGTTCCCGGAGCTCGAATACACGTTCAAGCATGCGCTGACCTATCAGGTGGCGTACAACTCGCTGCTGCAGGAGCGGCGCCGGGCCCTGCACGCCCGGATCGTCGACACCTTCGAGCGTCTCCACACCGACCGGCTCGCCGAGCACGTGGAACGGCTCGCCCACCATGCCCTGCACGGCGAGGTGTGGGAGAAGGCAGTCGGCTATCTCCGCCAGGCGGGACTCCGGGCGATGGGCCGCGCCGCGAACCGTGAGGCGGTCACCTACCTCGAGCAGGCGCTCGAGGCGCTCGGCCATATCCCGGAGCAGCGCGACATCACCGAGCTCGCCATCGACCTCCGGTTCGATCTCCGGACCGCGCTGGTTCCGCTCGCGGACTGGGAGCGGATGCAGGAGCACCTGCGCAGCGCCGAGGTGCTCGCCACGGGGCTGGGGGACCGGCGGCGGCTCGCCCGGGTGTCGATCTACATGGTGATTCAGAGTGTCCTCGCCCAGGAATACGAGGAGGCGGTACGGTTTGGCCAGCAGGCGCTCTCGATCGGCCAGGTTCTGGCGGACCTGGCCATCGAGGTGCCCGCGAATGCGTATCTCGGGGTCGCGCACGAGGCCCGCGGCGATCATCTGGCGGCGGTCGACACCCTCCAGCGGAACGTCGCCCTCATCCCCGAGGAGCTTCGCTACGGGCGATTCGGGCAGGCGACCAGCATGGCCTCCTTCTCCCGGTCGATCCTGTCTCTCGCGCTTTCTGACCTGGGCCGCTTTGCGGAGGCGAGCCAGCAAGCCGAAGAGTCGGCGCGAATCGCGGAGGAGGCCGGCCTGCGGTACAGCATGGCCTTCGCGTGGCATGCGCTCGGCGTGGCCCACGTGGGCCGGGGCGACTTCCCGCGCGGGCGGATCGTGCTCGAGCGGTGCGTCGATCTGTGCCGCACCTATGGGCTACCGGTGATCATGCCGGCGGCCATGGCGTCGCTTGCCGTCACGCTCGGCCACGAGGGCCGCCCCGCGGAGGCCATCGCGCTATCGGACGAAGTCGCCCGGATGGGGGTATCCCGCCGATTTCACACCGAGCGGATCCTCGTGTCTCTGGGGGCGACCTCGGTGCTCGCCGACCGAGCCGACGCGGAGGCCCGGGCCAGGGAGGCGCTCGAGGCATCGCAGCGGCACGGCGCCCGCGCGTCCGAGGCTCATGGACACCACCTTCTCGGCGTCATCGCCATGCACGGTGACCCGGTCGACGCCGCCATCGTCGATACGCGCTACCGGGCCGCGCTCGCGCTCGCCGAGCAACTCGGCATGCGTCCGCTCATCGCCCACTGCCACCTCGGTCTCGGTACTCTCTACCGACGCTCGGCCAAGCCCGAGCCGGCACGCGAACATCTCGCGACGGCCGCGAGCATGTACCGCGACATGGGCATGACGTACTGGCTGGACGCATGTAGTGGCTGAAGAGTCAGATGCGCGAACGCCGTCCAGGCCGGCCGGATCGGCCGTCTCGCTACTTCGCCCGCGACCGGCGGCCCCGCTTGGGGCGAGCCCAGCCGACCATCCGGGCCGCCCGCTCTCCTCGAAGCTCCCGCTCGGCGCGCTCCCAGTCCACCTCGGGCGATCCTTCGGGTCGGCCTCGCTGCTCCCACAGGTAGTACGCGCGCAGCTCGATCTGCTGGTGCGTCGCCGCCACGTCGTTGCCTCGCTCGCTCAGTAGCCACACAGTCCAGCCTATCCCCGGCGTCCAGCCGGTCCCATGCGGTTGCCAGGCGGTGTACTCTCCAGAGAGTAGGAGACTGAGCCGTATGCACCGCTCCGATGTGCTGCGCCGCGTCGCCCGGACCTACCCCGTCGTCTGTCGGCCGCCGATGCGCCTGGTGGCGAGCAGCCGGCTTTCGTGTCACTGGCTGGTGAACGCGCTGCTCCGCGATCTCGGGATCTACGACAGCACGCCCGCATACGTGGAGTCGCTGGACCTGTACGTCCCCCGGCCGCTGGTCGACGCCTACCAACGCCACGAGCCGCTGACCCGGCAGGCGTTCCGGCATGCCCTGCTGCCGGGGAGGACGGTGGTCGACGTCGGCGCCCGGGTGGGCTCCTACACGGTCGTGGCGGCCCAGGCGGTGGGCCGGCAAGGCACGGTGTACGCCATCGAGCCGGACCTCGACAGCCGCCGGCTGCTGGTGCGCAACGTCCGTCACCAGCGGCTCCGCAACGTGGTCGTGCCGGGCCCGGAGTTCCAGGGTAAACCGCTCGACGAGGTGATCCCGGGGCCGTTCGACGTGGCCAAGATCGACGTCGACGGATTCGAGATCGAGGTGCTGGAAGGGGCGAAGGGCCTGCTCCGGCGCAGCGAGGGCGCGGCGCTATTCGTGAAGTGGAGTCCCGCCGCCCTCGCGGCGGCCGGTCACGATGCGGCCGACCTGCCGGACCGCCTGGAGGACCTGGGGTTCTGGCGGCTGCGGGTGCTCGACGACGGGGCCGGGCAGGAGCGCGAGCTCGGAGACGTTCTGGCGGAGGTCCGGTCCCGGCGGCAGCCGGCCTCCTGGTCCGCCACGCTGTGGGCCAGCCAGGAGTAGCCTCGCCGACCGCGTGGAGACCCTCTTCGTCGGCGACGTCCAGGGCTGCGCGCTCGAGCTCCAGGATCTCCTCGAGGTGGTTCGCTTCGACGAGACCCGTCATCGGCTCGCCCTCTGCGGAGACCTCGTCAACCGGGGCCCCGACAGCGCGGGCGTGCTCGCGCTCGCCCGCCGGCTCCCCGCGCTGACCGTCATCGGCAACCACGAGGTCGCGCTGCTCGCGGGGAAGCGGACGCCCTCGCTCGACACGGTGCGGGCGCAGCTCGGCGACTCGCTGCCGGGCTGGCTCCGCTGGCTCGAAGCGCGACCCCTGTTCGTGCGGGAGGATGGCTTCATCCTGGTCCACGCGGGCATCGCCCCCGGCAAGCGCCCGGAGCAGTGCACGCGCGAGGAGCTCACCGAGATCCGCACCGTGGACGGCCGGCCGTGGTTCGATTCCTGGCCGGGACCGGAGACCGTCATCTTCGGCCACTGGGCCCAGCGCGGGAAGGTGGATCTGCCGCTGTGCAAGGGCCTCGACACCGGCTGCGTCTACGGAGGGCGGCTGACCGGCCTCTGGTGGCCGCGACTCGAGTGGGTCTCGGTTCCGGCCCGCCGCCGGTGGTTCACCAGGGCGGAGCCCGCGCGGGAGTAGGGAAGGTCAGGCGGAGCGGGTCTTGCGATCGGCCATGCCCGCGGAGAGCGCCCGCCACACGAGATCGGAGAGCGCGAGCGCGGTGGGCTTGACGCCGGCCGTGCGGACGATCGTGAACGTCCGACGCGACACCGACCGCATGGGCGGCTTCCGCTTGCCGGATCGCGTCGTGGCACGGGCCATCGCTCGCGTAGTCTAGACGTCACGTCCCCGTCATGTCCAGCCTCGTGGGCAGGGTCGCGGCGAGGGCCCGCGCGCTAGATCCCGGGATCCGAGATCGAGGTGCAAGTACGCGTCACCACGGCTATAGTCGGCGGCAGAGGCACTCCATGGACCTGTTCATCTTCGCGCGATTCCACGCGCGGCCGGGGCAGCAAGGCGCGGCGTCCGAGGCGCTGCTCGAGGTGCTGGCACCCACCCGGGAAGAGCCGGGCTGCCGGAGCATCCACGCGTTCCGCTCGGGCCGCGACCCGCAGCTCTTCTACATCCACTCCCGCTGGCAGGACGAGGCCGCGTTCGACCGACACGCGAGCCTACCGCACACGGCCCGCTTCGTCGCCCGGATGGAGCCGCTGATCGATCACCCGTTCGACGTGGCCCGGACGAGCCAGCTCGGATAGGCGGCCGCGCTGGCGCGCGGGCCGGCGCCCGGCTAGGGCGCAGCCGGCCCCAGATCGCGCTCCGCCTCGGCGATCAGGCGCTCGAAGTCGGCCGGTAACGGGACCGGGCGGCCCACCACGCCGGGGCTATAGCCCTGGAGCCAGTAGCTGTTGGTGGGATGGCCGCCGCCCGCGACCACGATCAGGAAGTTGTCCGGCTGGGCGGTGATCGGCCACGGGTCGACCGCGAGGCTCTCGCGGGCCACCTTGCTGGTGTCGATCTCGATCCACGCCGGGCCGCCCGCGCGCCGCAGATCGGCCAGGGGAATCCGCGAGTGCTCCCAGAAGAACTCGCGCATCGAGGCCTTGGTCCAGCCGAGGCCGGCCATGGTCTGCGCCACCACGCCCGGGATCATCACGATGCCGGGAGTGCCGTGCTCGTAGCCGGCGAGCCCGGCCATGTTGGGCACGCGCATGAAGTCGGCCATGCGGTGCATCCCCTGCAGCGCGTCCTCCTCCGGCGTCTCCTTCTTCGCGCCGCGACGCCGGATGTTGGTGGCCCCGTTGGCGAAGGCGAGCGAGATCGAGCTGGTGCCCGGCGCGAAGCCGTGCCGCTCGGTACCGTGCGGGGCCCAGCCGGCGGGCAGGCTCGCCTCGTCCTCCGCGAAGACCAGGTTGGTGTGGCGCAGGCCCCCGTAGTTGGCCATGGTGCCGATGCCGGGCAGCGCGCCGCCCAGGTTCTGCTGGAGCAGACGGAGCGCACGGCCGATGCTGGCGCCGGCCGGCCGCTGCGGATCCGGACCCAGGCAGCCGAAGCCCGCGTTGAGCCGGATGCGCGCCCCGATCGGCCCGTTGACGATCACCACCGGGAACGCGCTGCCGGAGGCGGCCTGGAGCGCCTCGCTGCCCGACTCCGGATCGAGAAAGGCCTCCACCGCGGCCACCAGCACCGGCAGGTACTCCGGTCGGCCGCCCGCCATGGCCAGCGCGATCGCGCAGGACTCCACCGTGGTCACGCCTCCGCGGGGCGGGAACGCGCCGAGCGTCCGCGCGCGCGGCTGCGCGGCCCCGCGCAGGATCCAGTCCACGCGCTCCCGCGTGGGCGGCCAGAGGGGCAGGCCGTCGCCCCAGCGGTTGGCGAGCATCTGGTGATTGAAGCGCGCGAGGGCGTCCTCCGCGCTCGCGCCCTCGACCCGCAGCATCGGCGCTTCGCCGTCGCCTCCGCGATCGAATGCGGAGCGCCACCGGGTCAGCCCGTCGTAGAACTCCTGCCGGCGCGCGTCCAGCGGGCTGATGTCACTGCCGGGGAGGAACATCTCGATGGGGAAGGTGACCATCGCCGCGTCCGGGGCCAGACCGAGGCCCGCCACCGCATTGGTCATGACGCCGACGAAGTCGGAGCGAGTCAGCGTGACGGTCGGGATCCCCTGTGCCTCGAGCCTGGCGGCCGCCCGGCCGCACGCGGTGGCGCAGGAGCCTCAGGCCGCGTTGCCGATGATGACCGCGTCGACCCCGCTCGCCTTGACCAGGGCCGCGGTCTCCTCGGAGCCGATCACCCCGTTGCCCTGGGGAAAGGCGTCGATCGGGAGCACCTCGATGCCCGGAAAGTCCGCCTCCAGGAGCGTCTTCAGGCGCGGCAGCATGCGGTAGGCCTGCCACTGCTCGTTGCTGACGAAGCCGACGCGCTTGCCGCCGAGAGCGGTGACGCGGGCCGCGTGCGGCTGCTTCACCTCGATGGCGCCGGACGGGTCGTGGAACTCCAGGCTGATCATGCGATGCTCTCCTCGAGGGACGTCGTGGTCGGGGTGGCCGGCGGGGCGCGCCCTGGCGCTAGGTTCGGCCATGGTCGACCGCGAGTCAAGCGAGGAAGCCTGGACCCATGCGGACGCTCTACGTCGCGCTCATCGGCGCGCTGCTGATGGTCTCCGCGGCGCCGGCCGCGGAGGAGCCGTGGGAGCTCTGGGAGGAGCGCATGGTCGGGCAGCAGCCGCTCAAGATGGTCTTCGTGGCGCGCCTGCCCTCGTCGGAGGCCTGCCAGTCCAGGGCCGCCGAGCTCTGGAACAGCCCGGTGCCCACCGGCGTGACCCGGCTCGGCTACACGTGCATGCCCGCGAGCCCGCCGCCCGGGCCTCGCAGCGAGTCCACCCCGCCGGCCCGCTGAGCCGGCTCCGCTAGCGCCAGGCTTCCTGGACCGGCCGCCCGGGCTGGCGTAGCAGCCCGACCGCGATGCCGATGTTCAGCAGGTTCCACAGGATGCCGTTCACGAAAGCGGCCTGGTAGGAGCCGGTCAGGTCGAAGATCATGCCGGTCATCCAGCCACCCAGGGCCATGCCGAACACGGTGGCGGTGAGCACGGTGCTGACCCGCAGCCCCGCCTCGCTGGGCGGGAAGAACTCGCGGATGATCACCGCGTAGGACGGCACGATCCCGCCCTGGAAGAGCCCGAACAGCGCCGAGACCACGTAGAGCGAGGCGAGCCCGTCGAAGGGGAGGAACAGGACGAGGGCGAGGGCCTGCAGGCTCGAGCCGAGCAGCAGCGTGCGCCGCCCCCCGATGCGGTCGCAGACCCAGCCCGACACGAGGCGGCTCACGATGCCGCCGGCGAGCATCAGCGACAGCATCTGCGCGCCGCGGGCCGCGCCGTGGCCCAGGTCCGCGCTGTAGGCCACGATGTGCACCTGCGGCATCGACATCGCCACGCAGCAGCTGAGGCCCGCGATGACCAGCACCGTCTGTAGCGCGGCGGGCGACATGCCGAGCGGGCGCAACGGCCACGATCCGGCTCCGGTCGACGCGCTCGCGGTCACCGTCCCGGTCAGCGGCGAGCGGCGCCGCAGCACCAGCGAGAGCGGCAGCATGGTGACCACGCAGAAGATCGCGATGCCCACGTAGGTGCGCCGCCAGCCCTGGGCCTGGATGAAGTACTGCACCACCGGCGGCCAGATCGTGCCCGCGAGGTAGCTGCCGCTCGCGATGATCGCCACCGCGATGCCCCGCCGCCGCGTGAACCAGAGCGAGGTGTCGGCCACCAGCGGCGCGAACGTCACCGAGCCCGCCACGCCGACGATCAGGCCTTGCGTCAAGATGAACTGCCAGAGGGTCGTGGCCTGGCTCGCGAGCGCGTAACCCACGCCGAGCGACACGGCTCCGGCCACCACCGGCCGCATGATGCCCACCCGATCCGAGAGGCGCCCGGTGAGGATCGCCCCGAGCCCGAAGCAGATCATGGTCGCGGTGTAGGGAAGCGTGGCCGCGGAGCGCGCCACCCCGAACTCGGCCTGCACCGCGGGCAGCGCCACGATCACCGACCACATGCCGACCCCGCCGATGGCGGAGAGAGTCAGCGCCACGAACAGCCGCGTCCACGCGTAGGCGGACTCGGGCTCGGCGCGCGAGGCAGAGGCCGCGAGGTCTCCGGTGGCCGGGCGAGGGACGGACATGAGGACCCGACCAGTATCCCCGCTCGGCGCCCGTTTGTACTCGGCCAATTCGGCCCGGGAGCGGCGGGCCATCGCCCGCTTCCGGCGCCCGCCGAGCGGGCCGGGCCACGGTCAGTCGGTGACGACCATCGCGATCGCCGCCAGCGACATCACCGCCGCGGTGAGCCAGCCGAGCCAGCGCAGCAGCGGGGGATTCACCCAGTCGCCCATCACCGAGCGGTCGCTGGTGAGCAGCACCACCAGCACGATCAGCGGGGCGGCCAGCACCCCGTTGATCACCGCGGACCAGAACAGCATGGTGACCGCGTCGAAGCCGAAGTAGTTCAGGAGCAGGCCGATCAGCAGCGACACCGCCACCACCGCGTAGAAGCGCCGGGCCAGCCGGGGCCGGTCGTCCAGCGAGCCGCGCCAGCCCTCCGCCTCCGCCACCGCATAGGCGCTGGAGCCGGCCAGGACCGGCACCCCGAGCATGCCGGTGCCGATGAGCCCCAGCGCGAAAAGCCAGTAGGCCCCGTCGCCGGCCAGCGGCCGGAGCGCCTCGGCCGCCTCGCGGGCGGTGGCGATCGAGGTCTGGCCGTGCGCGTGCAGCGTGGAGGCGGTGGTGAGGACGATGAAGAACATGACGAAGTTCGAGAAGAACATGCCGGTCATCACGTCGGTGCGGGCGCGGGCCAGCTCGAACGCGGTCGCGCCCCGCCGCTGCCGCAGCGTGCGGCGACCGGCCGCACGGTCCTCCTCCACCTCCTGGGCGGCCTGCCAGAAGAACAGATACGGCGAGATGGTGGTGCCCAGGATGCCGACCAGGACCGCGAAGTAGTCGTTGGACCACTCGATCCGAGGCAGCAGGGTGGCCCGCAGCACCGCCGACCAGTCGGGGCGAGCCAGGAAGGCGGTGAGGACGTAGGCGAACAGCACCAGGGTGAGCCACTTGAAGGTGCGCGCGATCTGCCGGTACGAGGACCAGAACAGCAGGGAGACGATGAGGGCCGCGTAGAACGGCGTCCACACCGCGGAGGGTACCCCGGTCACCATCGCGCTCGCCGCCGCCATCCCGCCCAGGTCGGCCCCGATGTTGATGACGTTGGCCACGATCAGGAGCGTGCAGGCCGCCCACAGCACGCCGCGCGAGTAGCGGTGGCGGATCACGCCCGCCAGACCCCGGCCGCTGACCATCCCGAGCCGCGCGCACATGAGCTGCACCGCGGTCATGAGCGGGAAGGAGAACAGCGCGGTCCAGAGTGGCGCGTACCCGAAGGAGGCGCCCGCCACCGAGTAGGTCGAGATGCCGGAGGGATCGTCGTCGGCCGCCCCGGTGATGAGCCCCGGGCCGAGCTCGGCGAAGAATCGCCGCACCCGTCCTGGCCGCTTGCCCGGCTCGGATCCGGGCACGTCGCGAGGAGAAGCGGTCGGCGGTTTCCGAGGAGGCATCGCGGGCCGTTCCCGAGTCTACCTCAGATAGAATGACGCCCATGACGCTGCCATCGACGGAACGCCGCGCGTTCATCGCCGCGCTGGCGGGCGGCCTCCTGGGCGCGCCACGGGCCGGGTGGGCGCAGGCCGCGAAGGCGACGCGCGTGGTCGGTCACCTCGCGGCCAGCTCGCCCTCTCCGGAGAACACTCGGCTCCTCGGCGCCTTCCACGCGGGCCTGCGCGAGCGCGGCTGGATCGAGGGGCAGACCGTGTCCCCGGAGCAGACCGCCAAGCTGGTGGAGCTGCTGGCCGAGATCCCGGGCGTCTCCCGGATGGGGGTGATCCTGAGCACCAGCTACCCCGGCGTCGACCGCTACCGGAGCCCGCTGGAGCGCGTCGCCGCCTCCCGGCAGCACGCGATCCGCTTCGTCGAGGTGCGCGCCCCGGAGAACCTGGACGGCGCGCTGGCGACGCTGCGCCGGCTCGGCGTCGACGGTCTCGTGGTGATGACCGACCAGGTCATGCAGGTCCGGGGCGACGAGGTGCTCGAGTAGCGGGCGAGGTCGAGGCCGAGCACGAGACCCACGATCTTGCCCGGCGCGTCACACCGGGCGGCAGGAGGGAACGATGGACCGACAGTTCGATCTGGTCGTGGTGGGCACCGGCGTCACGTCCTCGGTCGCCTCGCGCTGCCGGGAGGCGGGATGGACCGTGGCGGTGATCGACTCGCGACCCTTCGGCGGCACCTGCGCGCTGCGGGGCTGCGTGCCCAAGAAGATCCTGGTCGGCGCGGCGGAGGCGGTGCACGCCGCCCGCGACCTGGCCGACCACGGCGTGCCCGCCGCCCCGCTCACCCTCGACTGGCCGGCCCTGATGGCCTTCAAGCGGTCGCTGATCGGACCCACGACCGAGCGCACCGAGCAGGCGTGGGCGCAGATGGGCGTCGTCCAGGTCCACGGCCGCGCCCGCTTCGTGGGCCGGAGCGCGCTGGCCGTCGGCGACGACCGCCTGAGCGCCCGCCACGTGGTGATCGCGGCGGGGGCGGTCCCGGCCCCGCTCGGGGTGCCGGGCGAGGAGCGGCTCATCACCAGCGACGCCTTCCTCGAGCTGGACCGCCTCCCGCGCGAGATGGTCTTCGTCGGCGGCGGCTACATCGCCTTCGAGTTCGCCCACGTGGTGGCGCGCGCGGGCGTGGCCGCCACCATCGTGCACCGTGGCGCGCGACCGCTGGAGGGGTTCGACCCGGATCTGGTGGAGGCCCTGCTCGCGCGCACGCGCGCGCTCGGCATCCGCGTCGAGCTCGAGACCGAGGTGCGGGGAGTGGAGGAGACGGCGGGAGGACGCCTGGTGGTGCGGGGGAGCCGGCGGGGCGAGGAGCGGCGGTTCGAGACCGACGTGGCGGTGCACAGCGCGGGGCGGATCCCGGACCTCGACGACCTCGACCTCGACGCGGCCGGCGTGAAGCGGGAGCGCCACGGCATCCTGGTGAGCGAGCACCTGCAGAGCGTGTCCAATCCCGCGATCTACGCGGGCGGCGACGCGGCGGCCCTCGGCCCCAAGCTCACCCCGAAGGCGGACCACGACGCGGCGGTGCTCGCCGAGAACCTGCTCCACGGCAACCGCCGCCGGGCCGACTACACGGGCTTCGCCTCCGCGGTCTTCACGCTGCCCCCGCTGGCCTCGGTGGGCCTCACCGAGGCCGCGGCGCGGGCGGCGGGCCGCCGCGTCCGGATCACGCATCAGGACACCGCGGGCTGGTTCCACGCGCGCCGCGTGGGGGAGACCGCGTCCGGCTTCAAGGTTCTGATCGACGAGGACACCGGCCTGATCGTGGGCGCGCACCTGCTGGGGCCGCACGCCGACGAGGTGATCAACCTCTTCGCGCTCGCGATGCGCGCCCGGATCCCCGCCGACGAGCTCCGGCAGGTCCTCTACGCATATCCGACGTACGGCTCCGACGTGCGCTTCATGCTCTGACCGACGCGGCGCATCGCGGGGAGGCGTCCCGATCCGGTACACCTCCGGTGTCGGAACGGACGCGGCGGGCGCGCACGCGCGCCGATCTTTCGATGCCCGGAGGCGCCTGTTCCGTGCCTGCGCGCCCGAACGGGCGTGGCACAGGGGATGCACCCTCCCCGGAGCGGTCACATCATGCGCGCCTCGACCCTCCGACACCTGCTGCTCTGCGCGATCCTCCTGGCCGCGCTGGGACCGGCAAATATTGCCGAGGCGGGCGCCCCCACGGAAATGCTGCGCGGTGTCTTCGCGGACGCCAATCGGGTGCTGACCGACCCGGCCACCGAGCAGCGGCCGCTGGAGCGGCTCGTCGCGATCCGCGGCCTCTTCAGCCGCGTGTTCGACTTCCGCGACGCGGCGGAGCGCTCCCTGGGCCGCCAGTGGCAGGCCCGGACCGCGGCCGAGCAGCAGGAGTTCACGCGCGCCTTCGCCGACTTCGTGCAGCGCGGCTTCGTCTACTGGCTCGCGTCGGTGGCGGAGGTGGACGGCCGCGCGGGCGGCGCCACCGTGCAGTTCGTGAGCGAGTCGGTGGACCGCGACACCGCCACGGTGCAGGTGGCGATCCTGGCCCGGGGCGGGCGCATGATCCCCCTCACGCACCACCTGATCTACCGCAACCGGCGCTGGGTGGTGCGCGACGTCAACATCGAGGGCATCAGCCTCGTGTCGAGCTATCGCTCCCAGTTCGATCGGATCATCCGCGGCTCGTCCTACCCGCAGCTGCTCCAGCTGATCCGGGCTCGCGTCGCCAGCGAGTATCCGTTCCCGGAGCCTCCGGGCAAGGCCGAGGCCGTCGCCGCTCCCCTCATCCGCGAGATCCCGTTCGAGACCCGCTGACCCGCGCTCCCGCCGCGAGCCGAATCGTGCTACGGTGCGATCCGGTCCCGGCCCCATGGAGCGCGACTTCGTCGGCTACGCCAACACCCCGCCGGTCGTGCCCTGGCCGGACGGCGCCCGCCTCGCGGTCCAGGTCTCGGTCTCCTACGAGGAGGGTGCCGAGTACTCGCTGCTCGACGGGCCCCGCCGCGAGACCATGGGCGAGGTGCCGTCTCCCGTTCCGCCGGATCGTCGCGATCTCTTCAACGAGTCGTTCTTCGAGTACGGCAGCCGGGTCGGGGTCTGGCGCATCCTGGAGACGTGCCAGCGGGCCGGGGTGCCCGCCTCCTGGTGGGCCTGCGCCCGCGCGCTCGAGCGCAACCCGCGGGTGGCCCGCGCCCTCGTCGAGGCCGATCACGAGGTCTGCGGACACGGCTACGGCTGGGAGGAGTTCCACGGCTCGAGCCGGGACGACGAGCGCGAGAACATCCGCCGCACGGTCGCCTCGCTGGTTCAGACCACCGGGCAGCGGCCGGTGGGCTGGTTCACCCGCTACGCGTGCAGCCCGGACACGCGGGAGCTGCTCGCCGAGGAGGGCGGCTTCCTCTACGACAGCCTCGGACTGAACGACGATCTGCCCTACTACGTGCCGGTGCGGGGAAAGCCCTGGCTGGTGGTGCCCTACACCTTCGAGGTCAACGACGCGCGCTTCTGGCGGGGCGGGCTCACCAGCGTCGGCGCGTTCACCGAGTACATGCGATCGGCCTTCGACTGCCTCTACGCGGAGGCCCAGCGGGTGCCCCGCATGATGTCGATCGGGCTCCACTGCCGCATCGCGGGCACCCCCGCCCGCTCGCGCGCCTTCGTGGAGTTCCTCGACTACGTCCGCCGCTTCCCCGGGGTGTGGTTCGCGCGGCGGGTGGACATCGCGCGCTGGTGGCTGGCCCAGCGGCCCCCGCCCCCGATCTGACGATCGGATGTGATCTCTCAGAGCCCGGCCATCGCCGGGATCACGCTCTTGCCCATCAGCTCGATCGATCTCATGGTGGTGGCGTGGTCCATGCGCGACTCCTGGGCCTCGAGCAGCAGGTGCCCGATGCCCAGCTCCCGATGGACGTGCACGAAACGCTCCGCCACCCGATCGGGCGTGTCGGCCACGATGTAGTGGCTCTCCACCAGCTCTTCATAGCTCATCTTCGACAGCGACACCGAGCGGGCCCGGAGAGCGAACCGGCTCGCGGCCCGCGAGCGCATCCCGACCGGAGCGAAGTACTCGACGGGGCCGCGCAGGGTGGGGCCCATGCGCCAGACGAAGTGGCGCCCGGCCTCGAGCGCGCGCGCCTTCGTGTCCGCGGTCACCGCGCAGATGAGGAAGCCGAGCTTGTCCGGGGTCACGGTACGCCCCGCCTCCGCCGCGCCCTGGCGGTAGAAGTCGAAGAGCTCGCGCGCCACCTCGAAGGACACCAGGAACGGCACGTAGGTGTAGCCCATGCGCCCGGCCCACACCGCGGTCTCCGGGCTGGCGGTCCCGGGCACCCAGATCGGCGGGTGCGGCTTCTGCAGCGGCAGACACCACGGGTTGACGTGGCGGAAGTGGTAGTGGCGGCCCTCCCAGCGGAAGGGCCCCGGGCTGGTCCAGCACTTGAGGATGAGGTCGTGGCACTCCTCGAAGCGCTCCCGGTTGTGGACCGGGTTGCTGTTCGCCCACCAGCTCTCGACGCCGACCCCGCGCACGAAGCCGCTCAGCACGCGCCCGCCCGAGATGAGGTCGGCCAGCGCGATCTGTTCCGCCATCTGCACCGGGTTGTCCTGGATGGGGAGGATGTTGCCCAGGATCAGGAGCTTGGCGCGCCGGGTGGTCCGGGCCAGGATCCCCGCAGTCATGTTGGCCGAGACGTTCACGCACGACGGCGTCGAGTGATGCTCGTTGATCATGAGCCCGTCGAAGCCGGCCTGGTCCGCCGCGTCGTACTCGTCGAGGTAACGCTGGTAGTTGCGACGGGCGATCTCGGGCGAGAAGAACGTGTTGGGAAAGGCCAGCCGCAGCGACGGATACTTGTCGCCCTCCGCGTCCGGGTACTCGTGGTGCGGCATCTCGCTGAAGTAGTAGAGCTTCACGCCGAGGGGCTCCCCAGGAAGTCGGTCACGAGTGCCGCGAACTCGTCCGGCCGCTCGATGAGCGGCAGGTGGCCGCAGCGCTCCAGCACCGCGAGGGTGGCGTGGGGGAGCAGTCGGCGGTACTGCTCCCCGCACTCCACCGGCACGATGCCGTCCTCGCGCCCCCACACCACCAGCGTGGGCGCGGTCACCCGGGGCAGGAAGTGGGGCAGGCGCGGGTTGAACATGTAGGGCTTCCAGGTGAGGCGCGCGGTGGTCTCCCGGTTGCGCAGCGCGATCTCCGCCTCCTCCGGGGTGGGGGGCCGGCCGAACAGGGTCTCGCGCTCCGGGATCGTGGCCGGATCGAGGACGGTGTGCCGGAAGAGCTCGTCGGGCGGGTAGAAGAAGATGTCGAGGATCTCCCCGCGCTCGGGCCTGAGGCCGGTGGGCGCGACCAGCACCAGCCGGTCGATGGCGCGGGGGCACATGGTGGCCATCTCGGCCGCGGTCCAGCCGCCGATGGAGTGGCCGAGCAGGTGCACCCGGTCGAGGTTCATCACGTCGAGGAACCACAGGTAGAAGCGCGCGAGGTCGTCGATGCCCTCCATCCAGTCGGCCGCGTCGGAGCGGCCGTAGCCGGGATGGGTCGGGGCGTAGACGGTGTGGCGCTCGGCGACCTTCGCCATCCAGCGCAGCCACCCGCGATTGCCGCCCGCGCCGTGCAGCACGAGGAGGGGGTCGCCCTGGCCGCCGATGAGGACCTGCACCCGGGTCGGGCCGACCGCGATCGTCTCCTCGCGAGGCGTCACCGGCCGAGCATAGCAAACATTGTCTGCTCCGAGGGGGTGCGCGCCGTACACTGTCCCCACCGGAAGCCAGCTCACGGAAAGGATGATCACGTGAACGACCTGCACGGGCAGCTCTTGGCGATCGCCCACGAGGTGAAGGATCTCCGGGACCGGGTGGCGGGCATCGATCAGCTCCAGGCCGACCTCGTGCGCCTGCGCGCGGAGCGCGACGAGCTGCACGAGGTGCTGAGCCGCATCGGGGCGCTCGCCGAGCGCGCCCGTCTGCACACGGTGTAGCCCGACCCGCGCCCGCGATCCGCGGTGAGCCGGTCCGACCCGCTCGCCGACTACCTGGACCGGCCGGTGGAGGACGCGTCGTACGCGCACCCGGTGCTCGCGCCGACCCTGCGCGAGGTCCTGCACTTCTTCGCGCCGGACGGCCCTTCCTAGCCCGCCGCCCCGCGACCCGTCGCGCGCGCCAGCACCTCGCGGTAGCCCCGCGCGCGCTCCATGCGCGGCCCGTAGCCCTTTGCCACCAGCAGCCGGTGCGCGGCGGGCAGCCGCCAGCACGGCACGAACACGAGCAGGTGGTGCTCGAGGTGGTAGTTCACGCGGTACGGCGCCAGCAGCGCCCGCGCCAGCGGGCCCGCCCCGATGCTGCGCGCGCTCCGCATGGGGTCCTCCGCTCCCGGGACCAGCCCGTGCTCGGCGATGTCCCGCAGGCGCGTGAGGGCCTGGTACCAGGTGGCCCGCGGCAGGACCCAGGCGAGCAGGTAGAGCGCCGGACCGCCCACCGCGGTGAGCGACGCGGCCAGCACGAGGTTGGCCACGAGCGGCGCGCGCACGCGGCGCCACGTCGCCGCGAGCCCGTCCGGGCTCGGCCGCCACGCCAGCGCCCGGCCAAGCGCGGTGACCCCGATCAGGTCGACCATCAGCGCGGCCGCGAGGCGCCGCCGTGAGAGCGGCAGGCCGGCCGAGAGCGCCAGGTCCGGATCCTCCGGCAGCTGGGTGAGCCGGTGGTGGAGGTGATGCCGGCGCCGGTACGCTCGGAGATCCTGGCCCATCGGGGCCGCACAGAGCCACGTGCCGACCCACGTGTTCCGCCGGAGGCCGGGGAAGAGCAGCCAGTGCGCGGTCTCGTGCATCAGCACGACCAGGCCGAGCTGCCGGGAGCCGACCACGATCACCATGAGGGCGAGCGTGACCGCCGAGGGCCAGAGCACGTGCAGCGCGATCGCGCCCGCGATCGTGGCCCACGCGTGCAGCACCAGGGCCGCGCCGCGCGGGGCGGAGGTCCGGCGCAGACGCGTCAGCTCCTCCAGCGTGAGGAGGTCGCCGGCGGTCACCGGCGCGGGCGAGGGCTCGGGCATGCGCCGATGATACCCGGGGGCACGACGAGAGACGAGCGCGGCGCGCGGGTCAGCGGTAGCGCGGATGCCACTCCGGACCGGTCCAGGTGGTCCACGTGACCGGCTCCAGGCGGACCAGCACGCGCGGGCGGTCGATCGTCCGCTGCGCGTAGCGCGGGCCCTCGGGCCCGAGGTAGCGGCGGGAGAGGCGGTAGGTCAGCTCGAGCAGGCCCGGGCTGGCGCTCGGCGCGATCGGCCCTTCCAGGACGACCGCGGTGGCCTGCACCTGGACTCGGGTGTGCGCCCGATGGACGTCGTCGGCCACGTGGAAGGCCACGCGCGGGTTGGTCCGGATGTGGGCGAGCCAGCGCGCGCGCTCGCGTCCGACGATGAGGAACGCGGTCCCGTCGAACTCGTACCAGACCGGCGCCACGTAGGGCCAGCCGTCGGGGGCGACGGTGGCGAGGCGACCGTTCCAGGCCTCGGCCAGGAACGCGGCCACCTCCGCGTCGGTCAGCGCGCCGATCTTCTCGCCGGGCTGGTAGGCCACGTCAGCCCGCCGCCCGGCGCGATTCGGCGCGGAGCCGCACCAGCAGGTAGAGCACGATGGCGAGGTTGAGCACGATGATCAGCACGCGGCTCGCTCCCGGCCGCTGGGTCGCCTCGTACACCTCGAGGGGCAGGAAGGACGCGGTGGCCACCACCGCCATGTACTCGGCCCAGTGGCGCCCGAGCAGGAGCCCGACGCCCTCGGTGGTGAAGATGGCCGCGTAGACGAACGTGCCGAGCCCGACCGCTCGGAGGGTGCGCGGGTTCACCGCGAGCAGGGTGGCGAGCGGCTGGACGATCCAGCGGTTGCCCGGGTGCAGGGGCAGGCCGCCGATCCACAGGCTGAACGTGTCCATCGCCCCGTCGCGGCTCAGGTACACCGCGCCCACTCCGGCGGCCAGCAGGATCACGCCCTTGACGAGCTTGAACAGGCCGATCAGCCGCAGCAGCGGGTCGCGATGCGGCCTCAGGCCCTCAGCCCTTGAGCATGAACTTCTGGAAGGTGTGGCACCCCGCGGGCACGCGACCACGGCTCTCCGCGAACGTCCACGTGACCTCCGCGACGTAGATGTCCCCGCGCGAGTCGACCGCGATGCCGTGCGGCGCCGCGAAGCTGCCGGGTGCGGTCGCCTCGGGCGTGCCCCAGCGGGTGAGCAGGCGGCCGTCCTTGTCGAACACGCTGACCCGCCCGTAGAGCGGCTGGTCGGTGGTGCGGCCCTGCCGCGGCCGCTTGTCGCCCTTGTGCCACCAGAGCTCCGAGACGTAGGCGCGCCCCTGGGGGTCGAAGACCAGGTGGGTGGGCCGCTGGGTGTCGGTCCACTCCGTGAGGTACTCGCCGTCGGGGCTGAAGATCTGGATGCGGTCGTTCTCGCGGTCGCAGACGAAGACGCGGCCGTCGGTGGCCACCGAGATGCCGTGGGGCAGGTAGAACTGGCCGGGGCCGGTGCCGGGCACGCCCCAGGAGCGCTTGCGCTCGCCGTTGGGCCCGAACTGGTGCACGCGGCAGTTGCCGTAGCCGTCGGAGACGTAGAGATCGCCCTTCGGCCCCACCGCGAGGTTGGTGGGTCGGTTGAAGCCGTCGGACGGCTTCGTGATCGTCATGTAGTCCTTGCCGTCGTAGCCGGTGTCGGCGGCCTGGTCCATCGTGCCGAGAGTCATCAGGAGCTTGCCCTTCGGAGTGAACTTCCGCACCGTGTGGTTGCCGTCGTCGGTGCAGTAGAGCATCTCGTCGGGGCCGACCGTGATGCCGTGGGTGCGATAGGTGAACTGCCCCTCGCCCCAGGAGCCGAGGAACTTGCCCTTCTGGTCGTAGGCGATGATGGGATGATCGCCGCGGCAGATCAGGTAGACGCGGTCCTCGCCGTCGACCGCCACCCCCGCCACGTCGCGGTGCGCGTAGCCCGCGGGCAGCTGCTCCCAGCCCTCGACGACCTCGTACTTCAGCGTGCTCGCTCCCGCCATTGGCGCTCTCCTCCCGTCGCAGGTGCCGGCGATCGGCCGGTCGAACTCAGCGGGCGATCGCGCTCTTCCGCGCGCCCGTTGCATGGAGGGAGCCTAGCGGATCACCCCTGCGACGGCAAGCCGGAAGGCGTCCGGCCGACCGCGCGATTCCGTCGCGACTCCTCCTGCCAGGCGATGAAGCAGGGGAAGTGGCAGCCGATCGATCGCCGCCCTTCATCCTCGACCTCGTACTGGACTTCCGAGCTCTTCACCGCCTTGCCGCACACGCAGCACGTCCCTCCCGACCCGTGGCCGGCCCAGGTCACGTCGCCCCGGATCGGAGCCAGGTTCCCGCCGGCGAGGAGCGCTCGCGCGATCTCGTTCAGGCCCGGGTCGGCCTCGCCCGGGACACCGGAGAAGGGGTTCACCTCCGGCTCGCCGCGATGCGGCGACGCGCTTGGGCCAGGAGCGTGCGATTCGCGGGCGAGGGTGCCGAGCTCGGGGGGTGTGTCCCCATGGGACTCTCCGGGAGGTCGAGCAATCAACGCCCCGAGCCGAGGCCGCGACGCCCGTCGCGTCAACCCGACAGGCCACGGTGGAGCGCCGTCTACCTTCGCACCAATCGCGTCGGCCGTCAATCGCGCGATCTTGCTTGCTCGAACCCGCGCATGTGTATGATCGGAGCATGCTCATCGCCCAGATCACCGACACCCACGTCAGCACGCCCGAGAGTGTCAACGACCGCTGGTTCGACACCCCGGAGCACCTCGCGCGCACGGTGGATCACCTCAACCGGCTCAACCCGCGGCCGGACGTGACGCTGGTCACCGGCGACCTGGTCGAGCGCGGGGAGCCCGCGGAGTACGCGCGCCTGCACACGATCCTGGATCGGCTCGCCATGCCGGCCTACGTGGTGCCCGGCAACCACGACGGGCGCGAGGCGCTTCGGGCGGCCTTCGCGCACCGCGGCTACCTGCCGGCGGGCGGCTTCCTCCACTACACGATCGAGGAGTGGCCGGTGCGCCTGATCGGCCTCGACACGCACGTGCTCGGATCGCCCGGCGGTGAGCTGTGCGGGGAGCGCCTCGACTGGCTCGACGCGCGACTCGGCGAGGCCCCGGAGCGCCCCACGCTGCTGTTCATGCATCACCCGCCGTTCGTGACCGGCCTCGAGGCGATGGACGCGATGGGCCTCGCGGGCGCCGCCGGGCTGGCCGACGTCGTGCGTCGTCATCCGCAGGTGGAGCGCATCGCGTGCGGCCATGTCCACCGCGCGATGACCCGACGGTTCGCGGGCACGGTGGCGACCACGAGCCCGGCCACCGCGCACCAGCTCGCGCTCGCCCTCACTCCCGCGCGGCACCTGGCGGTGGTGATGGAGCCGCCCGCGTGCTCGCTGCATCTCTGGATGGGGCCCGGGAGCGGTCTCGTCACCCATCTGAGCCTGATCGAGGAGCGGCCCGCCTTCACGCTCTACGACGGCGAGCGCTGGCTGCGCGACGCCACCCCGCCGCCCGCCTTCCGCACGCCCTGAGCCCGGGCGCGCGGTGAGCGGCGGCGCCGGTCCGCCGGTGAGCGCGGCGCGAGCCACGCTGGCCGGCCTGAGCGGGTCGCTGGTGGGTATCGGGCTCGCTCGCTTCGCCTACACTCCGCTACTGCCCGCGCTGATCACCGCGGGGTGGTTCCCGTCCTCGCAGGCCGCGTACCTGGAGGCGGCGAACCTCGCCGGCTACCTCGCGGGCGCGCTCGGTGCCCGCGCGCTCGCGCGGCGCGCCGCCGCGGCCACCGTGCTGCGCGCGATGATGGTCCTGGTCACCGTCGCCTTCTTCGCGGTGTTCCTGGTGGACTTCGTGGCGCGCGCTCGTCCTCGACGTGGCCGCCCGGCTTGCGGCTCCCCGGGCGATTTGATAGCGTCCCCGCCATGACCGCCACCGCGATCGCCCTCGCCGTTGCATGGACCACCGAAGAGATCAAGGTCGCCGGCTCCTCCGTACGACTACGTAGCGCCGGACGCGGGGCGCCGCTCCTGGTGCTGCATCACGACATCGGCACCCCCGAGCAGCTGCCGCTCTACGAGTCGCTGGCCCAGCGCTTCACGGTGCTGCTGCCGTCCCACCCGGGCTACGACGGCTCCGAGCGGCCGGCGTGGATGCGCGGCGTGCGCGACGTGGCCGTCACCTACCAGGCCCTCCTCGCGGCGCGCGGGGTCGCGGAGGCTTCCATCCTCGGCCTGGGATTCGGGGGCTGGATCGCCGCGGAGATGGCGACCATGGCCCCGCGGGGCTTTCGACGGATCGTCCTCGTCGGCGCGATGGGCCTCAAGCCCTCGACGGGCGAGATCCTGGACCAGGCTCTCGTGAGCTACATCGAGTACGTGCGCGCCGGCTTCGCGGACCAGTCGGCCTTCGAGCGCCAGTTCGGCGCCGACCCCTCGACCCCGCAGCTCGAGCAGTGGGACCTCAACCGCGAGATGACCTTCCGCATCGCCTGGAAGCCGTACATGTACAACCCGACGCTGCCCCACCTCCTCGCCGGGGTGCCGACGCCGACTCTGGTGGTGTGGGGGCGGGAGGATCGCATCGTGCCGCCCGGCTGCGCCGAGCAGTACGCGCGGGCTCTGCCCGCCGCGCGGGTGGTGCAGCTCGACGGCGCCGGGCACTTCGTGGACATGGAGCAGCCGGATACGCTCGCCAAGCTGGTCGCGCAGTTCGTGACCGAGTCCTGATCGGGGGCCCCTCATGCACCTCATGTACTTCACCGAGCAGCCGATGTCGGCGTACCCGGAGGACGAGGGCCGCAAGCGCGGGGCCACCGCCCTGATGTTCTCCAACCGCCACTTCGATCCGGTGGCGGGCAGCCGCCTCTACAACGAGTACATCGAGCACTATCGCCTCGCGGAGGAGGTCGGCTTCGACGGCATCATGCTGAACGAGCACCACAACGCCCCCTTCTGCATGCAGGCCAAGTGCAACGTGTTCGCCTCGATCCTCGCCGCCATCACCAGGCGCGTGAAGATCGTGCTGCTCGGCAACCCGCTCCCGCTCGCCGACAACCCGGTGCGCCTGGCCGAGGAGCTGGCCATGATCGACATGGTCTCGCGCGGCCGGCTCGTCTCGGGCTTCGTGCGCGGGGGCGGGCAGGAGCAGCTCGCCACCGGGGTGAACCCCGCGTTCAACCGCGAGCGCTTCGAGGAGGCGCACGAGCTGATCGTGCGCGCGTGGACCCAGCAGGGGCCGTTCCGCTTCGAGGGCACTCACTACCAGCACCGGGTGGTGAACCCCTGGGCGGTGCCGCTGCAGAAGCCCCACCCCCGCGTCTGGATCCCGGGCGTGCTGAGCAAGGAGACCATCATCTGGGCCGCGCGCCAGCGTTACCCCTACATCGCGCTCAGCACCGCGATCGACGCCACCAAGAAGATCTGGGAGCTCTACGACTCGGTGGCGGCCGAGGCCGGCTACACCGGCGGCCCGGAAAACCGGGGGTACCTCCAGCGCTGCCACGTGGCCGAGACCGAGGAGAAGGCGCTCGCCAACGCGCGCCAGTTCATGTGGATGCAGGGCGAGTTCACCGGCCTCGCGCATCCGGTGTGGTCGAGCCCGTCCGGCTACTTCTCGCCGTCCTATCGCAAGGCCTTCGTGGAGTACGCGGTGGGCCGGGGCTCGAACCCCCGCGCCGCCTCCTTCGAGGACCAGATCCGTGACCAGCAGATCATCGCGGGCACGCCGAAGACGGTGCTGCCGAAATTCCGGCGCCTGCTCGAGGAGACGCGCCCGTCCATCCTCGGCCTGTGGGCCAGCGACGGGTTCGTGTCCAACCAGGACGCCACCACGTGCATCCGGCTCCTCGGCCAGGAGGTGCTGCCCGCGGTGCGCGAGATGGGCAAGGAGCTCGGGCTCTGGAGCCCGTTCGAGGCCAACTCGCCGGTGAGCATCACCCAGCCGGCCCCGGCCGTGCACCGCAACGGGGCCTGAGCGGGGTAGGGACGCCGGCTAGCCGACCGCGGTCCGGGAGGTTCGCTTCGGGTCGGTCTTGTCGGGCAGACAGCTGAAGTCGATGCGGACCTTGCCCTGCCGGACCAGCCTGAGCGCCGAGTAGTCGGCCAGCGCAGCGTGGCACTGCTGGCGCGTCTCGAACGAGTCCACCGCGGTGTAGCCCCGATCCACCACCTGCTCGCCCACCATTCCCATCTCGTGCGCCCACAGCACCCACAGCAGGCTCAGGACGAATCGCTTCATGAGACCTCCTTGAGGTACGGGGAGAAAAATAGCAATCCACGGACCATCCATGAAGCGCCAATCTTTCAGCCTGTTGTGACGGGTATGCTCAGGTTGCGTAGAAAGGCTGGTGCGGGGGTGGGCAGCCGCCTTCCCAGCCTGGATGCGCGTCGACCCGCGTAAGCGGGCCGCCCGCACGGACCACCCGGCGCTCGGCCGGGCGAAGCCGTATACTGGCGCGCGTGACACCGCCGCAGACACCCTCGGCCGCCCAGACCCCCCAGCCCAAGGAGGCTCCCGTGCCCACCAAGATCGTCGTGTCCCCCAGGTTTCCCCCCGCGATGCTCGACATCGCCCGCAGCTTCGTGCCCGCCGGCTTCGAGCTCGTCGTGGTGGACGCGGGCACTCCCGAGTTCGCCGCCGCGCTGCCGGACGCCGCCTACTACGTGGGCTTCCCCCGGCCCGAGCTCAACAGCGAGTTCTTCAAGACCGCCTCGAAACTCAAGCTGGTCCAGCTGATCAGCGCGGGCTACGACCGCCTGGACCTCGGGGCGGCCAAGCGGGCGGGAGTGCCGGTGGCCAACAACGGCGGCTCCAACTCGGTGGCGGTGGCCGAGCACACCCTGATGCTGATGCTCGCGGTCTACCGCAAGCTCTCCTGGCACCACGGCAACGTGATCACCGGCAAGTGGCGGGTGGGGGACTTCGCGAGCAACCGCACCTACGAGCTGGAGGGCAAGACCCTCGGCATCGTGGGCCTCGGCACCATCGGCAAGAAGGTGGCGCGCCGGGCCGCCGCCTTCGACATGAAGATCGTGTACTACGACATCGCGCGCCTGACCGAGGACGCGGAGGACGCCCTCGGCGTCCGCTTCATGCTGCTGCCGGAGCTGCTGCGCACCGCCGACATCGTGTCGCTGCACGTGCCGCTGAACCCGGTCACTCGCGGGATGTTCGGCGCCCGCGAGATGGGGATGATGCGGCCGTCCGCGGTGCTGATCAACACGTGCCGCGGCCCGGTGGTGGACGAGCAGGCGCTCCACACCGCGCTCACCACCCGCGTGATCGCGGCGGCGGGCCTCGACGTCATGGTGGAGGAGCCGCCGATCGCCAATCACCCGCTGTTCGCGCTAGAGAACGTGACCTTCACCCCGCACACCGCGGGCCCCACGTGGGACAACTGGTTCAAGGCGTTCCGCAACGCCTTCGACAACGTGCAGCGGGTGGACCGGGGCGAGCGGCCCCTCTGGGTGATCCCGGAGCTGCGCCAGTAGCCGGCGCGTCGACGTGAAGCGGGCGGGCTCCCGCAAGGCCGCGGCGGCCTCGGGGATCTTCCTCACCGGGGTCCGGCGCGCCGACGGCCGGTGGGAGCCCGATCGCTTTCCGCTCACCCTGCCGATCTTCCGCGGCCTGGAACGCATCGACTTCCGGGCCCGGGTCACGTTCCTGGTCGGCGAGAACGGCTGCGGCAAGTCCACGCTGCTCGAGGGGCTCGCGGCGGGGACGGGAGCCGTCGCGGTGGGCGGCCGCGACCTGGAGCGCGATCCCACCCTGGCCGGCGCGCGCGCGTGGGCCCGCGCCTTCCGCGTGCAGCGGGCGCGGCACCCGCGCGTCACGCTCTTCCTGCGCGCGGAGGACGTCTTCGGCTTCACCCTGCGCGTGCGTCGCGACATGGAGGGGCTCGCGGAGGCGGAGGACGAGCTGCGGGGGAGCCTCCGCGAGGGCTCGTGGGGCCAGCGGCTCGCCACCGGCACGGTGGCCGGTCAACGCGCGGCCCTGACGCGCCGCTACGGCGCCGATCCCGACGCCCGCTCCCACGGGGAGACCTTCCTGCATTTGCTCCAGCAGCGGCTGCAGCCGCGCGGGCTCTACTTCCTCGACGAGCCGGAGACGCCGCTGTCGCCCACGCGGGTGCTGGCCCTCCTCGCGATCCTGCGGGACCGCGCGGCGGAGGACTGCCAGCTGGTGGTCGCCACCCACTCGCCGATTCTCATGGCGCTGCCGGGAGCCGAGATCTTGCTGCTCGAGGGCGAGACGATCACGCCGATTCGCTACGAGGACGCGGAGCACGTGCGCATCACGCGCGCCTTCCTCGACGATCCGGAGAGCTTCCTGCGCCGTCTGTGACGGAGGGCGGTTTGACTTCGGCGGTGCCCACCGGGACAATAGGCCCGATGAAGTGGCCCAGCTCCCGGTCGGTCGCCCTCGTGTGGCTGCTCGCCGCGCTCAGCCTGGTGGGCTGGCTGATCGTCAACCTCGACACCGCGGGGTGGATCATCCTGACCCTCACGGTGGGCCTGATGGCGTTCGAGCTGACGCGCCGGCGCGACGGCACCGGCGGACCGCCCAAGGGCCGCATCCCCGACGAGCCGACCGGCTAGCCCGTCGAGGCGCGCCGCCCCGCCCTCAGAAGTGGGCGGGCGGCTGCAGGGCGGCCCGGCGCAGGGCCTCGCGCACCAGCGGCACGAACAGCATCGCGACGAAGAACAGCGTCGCGAGCCAGATCAGCAGCCGGAGAAGGCGCGAGGGAGGCTCGGGCTCCGCCATATGCGCCAGGAGCCTAGTCCGACCCGGGGCCCCCGTCAAGCCCGCTCGCCACGCGTGTAGAGAGCACATCATATGGCCGCTCGTGAGGACACATGAGATGACCGCTCGTGCCGCCCCGCGTATGGGGAGATGTCGCCAGCCAGGAGGTGGCGA
>Ga0207689_10001053_pt1 | contig 26527 bp, 22 predicted proteins | sample KBSMisM52_FD_184312 | JGI IMG/M metagenome (GOLD analysis project Ga0207689, IMG submission 184312) | Miscanthus rhizosphere microbial communities from Kellogg Biological Station, Michigan, USA - KBS Miscanthus M5-2 (SPAdes) (version 2) | ecosystem: Host-associated > Plants > Roots >...
GACAGAATTGTTTCCCCGGATTGACGAACTCGCCTCACGGGAGTAACATTCCGCCGTTCGTCGCAGGGACTCGGGGGAATGGCTAAGACAACACGGCGTTTGGGAGTGGTGCTCTTCCAGCTCGGTGGTCCGGACACGCTGGAGGCGATCGAGCCTTTCCTTTTTAATTTATTTTGCGATCCCGACATTATTGACTTTCCTTTCGCCCGTATCGGGCGTAAACCTCTCGCCAAACTGATTTCGACTACTCGTGCCAAGAAAGTTCAGCATCATTATTCAGTCATTGGCGGAGGTTCGCCCATCCGGCGGTTTACTGAGCAGCAGGCGCGCGCGCTGGAGACACGACTGCGCGATCAGGGCATCGATACCCAGTGCTTTGTCGCCATGCGCTATTGGCATCCGTTCACTTCTGAAGCGATTGAACAACTTCGAGCCGCTGATTGCGATGAAGTCGTGCTGCTCCCGCTCTATCCGCAATATTCCAGCACAACTACCGGCAGTAGCTTGAATGAGTGGAATCGGCTCTATCGCGATGATCTTCCAGTTCACACAATTGGCGCGTTCTATCAAAACAATTTTTATCTGGACGCAGTTGCAGAAAAGATTGAAGATGCTCTCGCTCGTTTTCCCAATCCAGAAACTGCTGAGCTGGTCTTCAGTGCGCATAGCGTTCCCGTCGCGGTGATTGAGCGGGGAGATCCCTATCAGCGACAGATTGAGGAAACAGTTGACCTTGTGATGCGGCGCGGCGGATGGCGCAATCATCACCGGCTCTGCTATCAGAGCAAGGTTGGTGCCAGCAAATGGTTGCAGCCGTCGTTGCGCAAGACTTTGCGGCAACTGGCGGAAGAAAAAGTTCGCGAACTATGCGTGGTTCCCATCGCTTTTGTTTCTGACCATGTTGAGACACTCGGCGAGATTGATCACGAAGCGCGGGAAGAAGCTGCCGCGCTGGGAGTCCAACAGTTTGAAGTAACGGCGGGTCTGAACGACTCGCCGGCATTCATATCAGCGCTAGCTGATCTGGTAACCAGCAAATTAGACATCGATGTGAGGAGTGCATGCGGCGAGATGTTAGTCGCCGCAGATTAACGGGCCGCGTATCACAATTGAAGGGGTAAGGACGAATGGCAGATTCAGGAGTCCGCGGGCGTCTTCCAGCCTGGCCACGCAAAGCGCTGAACAACTCGGTGGTTTCCGCCGAGCAGGCATATCGCAAGCGTTCCAGCTTACCGCTGTTGAGTGACGCCGAAATCGAAGCCCTCAAGGCAGGTGTTCCAATGCCTTGGGAAAGCGGCGATGGAGCACCCGCTCCCGCCGCCGCAGCACCAGCCGCAACTGCACCCGCGGCTTCTGCACCTCCTCCATCTACCCCATCCACGGCCGCACCTGCACCTCCTGCCGCCGTCGCCGTCTCTGGCAGCATCAGCCCCGAAGTTGCAAAACAAGTTGCCGCTGGCAAGAAGTGGAGCAAGTCTTCGATTGCCGCGGAACAGGCCAAGCGGAAACGGAACGGTGTTGCTCCGCTGAATGATGCCGAGATTGCCGCGCTGCTTGGTGAGCCAGCCGCTGCGGCTCCGGCTGCACCTGCGGCCGCTGCTGTGGCTACTGCTGCTCCGGTCGCACGCCCGGCTGCGGTTCCTCAAGGAATTCCGGTTAACACTGGAACCTCTGTCGCACGAGCCGGCGATTCAATTCGCTATGTCGGCACTCCGGCAGTAGGAACTTCCAAAGCTGCGAAGGCTGGCGGTGTCGCCGCCGTCGGGCCCGAGGACAACGAAGTCAATCAGCAGCGTCGGCGCTTTGCCTGGGCGATGATTGCGGCGTTTCTCACCGCGTGGTTTCTCGCCTTCTTCCGCTTCTTCCTGCCGCGCACTTTGTTTGAGCCCGCGACATCTTTCAAAGTCGGCTATCCACAGGATTACGGACTTGGCGTGGACACAAAGTGGCAGCAGAAGTACCGCATCTGGGTGGATAAAACTCCTGATCGCTTGTTCGTAATCTATGCGCGCTGCACGCACTTGGGATGCACCCCTGACTGGAAGCCGGCGGAGAATAAGTTCAAGTGCCCCTGCCACGGCAGCGGATATGACAGCGAGGGCGTGAACTTCGAAGGCCCCGCGCCCCGTCCCATGGACCGCGCGCACCTCGAGCTTGCCCCTGACGGACAGATTTTGGTGAACGTGGCCAAGCTGTATCAGCAGCCCAAGGGACAGCCCACACAGTTCAACGACGACGGCGCTTACATTCGGTTGTAGTGAGGACATAATGGCGGACGAAGAGAAGAACGGAAAAAACGGGAACCAAGTTGGCCTGATGGAAAAGGTCACGACCGGAATCAAGGAAGACCTCCAGTCGATCAAGACCGACATGCCTGCCAAGGCCAAAGATCAGATCGATGGTTTGAAAGATCCGACCAAGACCCAGGTCTACACCTCCATCTTTCGCCACAAGCACGATGACACGCCGCGCAACCGCGCACTGGGTGTGCTATCGAACGTGTTTTTGCATTTGCATCCGGCGAAGATCAATCGCGATGCGGTGCGCTACAGCTATACGTGGGGAATGGGTGGAATCACTTTCTATCTTTTTATTGTGCTCACCTTCACCGGCGTGTTGCTGATGTTTTATTACCACCCGAGCAAAGTACAAGCGTTCCGCGATGTGCTGTATCTCGAGCATGATGTGCCCTTTGGGAAAATTTTGCGCAATATGCATCGCTGGGCTGCGCACTTGATGGTAATCGCGGTTTGGCTGCATATGTTCCGTGTGTTTCTGACCGGATCATACAAAAAGCCGCGCGAGTTCAACTGGAACATCGGTGTGCTGCTGCTGGTATTCACTCTGCTGCTTTCATTCACCGGATATTTGCTTCCTGACGATCAGCTTGGTTTCTGGGCCGTGACCGTGGGAACAAATATGGCACGTGCGACTCCTGGCTTAGGGCATGAAGGACCGTTCGGGCCACAGCTGCATATGACTCCTTATAACGATGTGCGGTTTGGGTTGCTGGGTGGGTCGATTGTGGACGCGAATGCGCTGCTGCGGTCGTATATCTGGCACTGTATCGGCATTCCGATTGTGGCTTCGGTTTTGATGATTGTGCACTTCTGGCGTGTTCGGAAAGACGGCGGGATTTCGGGGCCGGCTCCGGTGATGCTCGAAGCCGAAGGCGATAAGGCCCGGAAGTAGGATTCGATTCATATCGGATATGCCTTCATACATATCGCAAGAGGAACAGCAAGAGATTCCCGGCTTTTGCCGCTGAGGTTTTAATCTCAGCGCCTAATGCCGAAAACAAAAATTGTTTTATCGGCTTGCCGGTAGGCATGCCCTGATACGAATCTTGCCTCCAGGTTGAGGAGACACTATGGACTGGCGACAACTTTGGGAAATTTCGTCCACGCCGGACAACGTGCCCATCGTGGCTTTGATCCCGCTGCTTTTCTTCTATTGCTATCTGGCGTGGAAGCAGGCCCGGGCCAACGACCAGTTAATCGACCAACTCGAAGCCGATCCGGCCATGGCCAAGACGCATCATCGCAAGACCTGGCCCTTCCGTCCCGGCTGGCAAAAAGAGATTCATGTCTGGCCCTTTCTGCTGCGGGTTGAGTTTCTCGCTGCAATCATCGTCACCATCATTCTTATGGTCTGGTCGATCACGCTGAATGCTCCCATGGAAGAGCCGGCGAATCCCAATCTGACCATGAACCCTGCGAAGGCTCCGTGGTACTTCCTCGGGTTGCAGGAGATGCTGGTTTACTTCGACCCGTGGATTGCGGGGGTGGTGATGCCGACTCTAATCATCATCGGGCTGATGGTGATTCCCTACATTGACACCAATCCGCTGGGCAGCGGTTACTACACCTGGAAGCAGCGCAAGTTTTCCATCGGGACATTTTTATTCGGCTTCATCGTGCTATGGGTCGCGATGATCATCATCGGCACATTCATTCGCGGGCCGGGGTGGCAGTGGTTCTGGCCAGGACAAGTTTGGGACCACAATCGTTTGATCTACGAAGTGAACCGCGACTTGCCTGATATTTTCGGGATCACTTCGAATTTAGGTAAAGCGATATTCGGCGCGATTGTGGTTGGCGGATATTACGTGGTAGGAGGATTGATCGTTCACGCCTTCTTCCGCCGCAAGAATCCGAAAGATTACACGCAGATGAGTTTGCTTCAGTACTCGATCATGCAGTTTTTCATGCTGACCATGATCGGGCTGCCGGTAAAGATGGCGTTCCGTCTGCTTTGGAACATTAAGTACGTGTGGATCACACCCTGGTTCAACGTGTGATGAATTGATTCGCCTAGGGGCGTGTGCCCTCACCTGCCCACGGAGCACAGCTCCGTTGTTTCAGGCGAGCTAAAGCTCGCCGCCCAGACGAGGGCGTTCGGACCTATGAGATTTGTGGTGGATTTTTGAGAACGACAGATTTGCGGAGGACGCGGTGCCTGAAGAGCCTATCCCTGAGCAGGACCCGGTAGTAACGAAGTCCTATGCCATGTACTACGTGGTGTGCATGGTCATCCTCATGGTCACTTTACTTTGGGCGCTGTGGGATGAGGCCGTAGGACAGCGGCCGTGGAAGGCGTATCAACACACATGGAAAGAACGCTACACCGCATTTCTCAAGAACGAACGCAAGAAAGCGGACCAAAACTCCAAAGGGTTAGAAAACAGTTCCGAGTACAAGCAACTAGAGGCCGCAGCCGATCAGGCTGATGCGCAGGCAAAAGCTCGCCGCGATGGCATTCAGAAACAACTGAACGTTTTAAACCAGAAAATTCAGGCGGTGCAGGATGTCTTTACTGATAAACGTGCTTATGTCAATGCTCTGGTTTACAAAATCCAAACCGACGAAACTAAGTCCGGCAAGGAAAGTAAGAACAAAGATTTAGAGAAGTACAAAAAAGGCCCGTTCACAGTGAAGTATCCAGATGGGAGCAGGAAAGATTACGATTTTGCCGGACTGGAGAAAACCTACAACGATTTTAAAGATCAGCGCACGCAGTTGAGTGCTGACTTGGGAGACGTTCTTAAACCAGTTAGCGAAGCTAAGAACAAAGTTTCGGAATACCTCGCCAATCATACCGTCCAGCTTCAGCCCAGCCAGATTGAGGGCTTGATCAAGAAGACTGAGGACGACGATCCCAAGATTCAACAGATCAACGTAGCCGACGCCAACATCGTGGATCGCTGCGAGTCCTGCCACATGGGAACGCGCGAGCCGCTGATCATCAAGGCGGCTGATATGTCGGTGAAGGGCAAAAAGCCAGACCAGTACGCACGTGCTTTCACTAGTCATCCCGAGCCGGAGCTTCTACGACTGCACGATCCAGAGAAGTTCGGGTGCTCCACCTGCCACCAGGGCAATGGACGCGCCACCACCAGCGTCGAGAAAGCCCACGGCGACTACGAGCACTGGCTGTGGCCGCTTTTCCCCAAGCAGAATGTTGAAGCTGGATGCCAGAACTGCCATGCCGCCGACCAATTCCTCGCCAGTGGCGATGTGCAGTGGAAGGTGATCAACGAAGGCAAGGACATTTTCCGCCAGCGTGGATGCAACGGGTGCCATCGCTACGAAGGCTATGACCGCGAGCCGGAAGATTTGCAGTCGATCAGCCAACAGATCAAGCAATTTGATCAGCAAAGGATCGACAACCTGAAGCAGGCAAACTACCTGATGAAGCAGGCTGACTCGGCATCGACCAACGAAGAAGCCAAAGCTGACAACGACAAGGCGGTTGCTCTGCGCGTCGCCAACAGTCGTATCGATGGCCGCATTCAGCAGTTGGATTTCCAGTCGCACAGCCTGATGCAGGACATGAAAAAAATCGGGCCGAACCTAAAAGACATTCGGCTCAAGCTGAACAAGAACTGGATCCCGGTGTGGCTGAAGAAGCCAACCGACTTCCGTCCAACGACAAAGATGCCAAACTTCCGGCTGAACGATCAGCAGATTCGGGCGATCTCGGCATACATTTGGCAGACGTCGTTGACCGATACCCTACCCAAGCAAAAACCCGGCAATGCGGAACACGGCAAAGAATTGTTCGAGACTCGCGGCTGTCTGGCCTGCCACTCCATGGGCGAAAACAGTGAAGTGGAAGGCGGGGTCTTTGCAGCGAACCTCTCGCGTGTCGGTGAGAAGGCCAACTACGATTACCTGGTCCGCTGGGTTCACAACGCGCGGCAACGCACACGTCCCTACTGCCCGGTCGAGAAAAAAGACATCGGCCCCGAGGACTACGCGAAAAAAGGTCTGCCTTACGTCTTCGATCTCGAGCACAGCCAGTGCCCTAACGACGGTCACGAACTGCAGGTGCAGAACATGACAGTGATGCCGAGCCTGCGCTTGAGCGTGGAAGACGCGCAAGACATTGCCAGCTACCTGCTGACCAAGAAAGACAAGGAGCCGTCCTCCTACGCTGAGGCTTCTTACATGGATGATCCGCAGTTGAAGAAGGAAGGTGAAAAGTGGGTGCGGCACTTTGGCTGCGCGGGTTGCCACGAGATTGCAGGCTTCGAAAACGAAGGACGGATCGGAACTGACCTCACCGTCGAAGGCAGCAAGCCGATCGAGCGTCTCGACTTCGCGCTGTTCACTGAAACCGCAATCCGAGGCGACGGAGAACCGATCACCGACAAACAAGATTTAGCTCGCTTGCCCGAGGGTCCTGCCAAGAAGGGTGTTTCCTGGTACAACCCCAAGGGATTCTTCGAGCACAAACTGGCCGAGCCCAACATCTACGACAAAGGCAAGGAGGACAACAAGCCGGAGGAAGAAAAACTCCGCATGCCCAACTTGCATTTGACGAAGATGCAGATTCAGGCTCTGACCACGTTCCTGATGGGAAGCCAAGAGACTTCCCTGCCGCAGAGCTATCAGTACAAGCCGGGCGACGCGCGACATGACATTCAGGAAGGCTGGTGGGTCATTAAGAAGTACAACTGCATGGGATGCCATCAGTTCATCCCCAGCCAGGACACAATCCTGATGGGCCTGCCGCAATATAAAGATGTACAGGAACAATTGCCGCCTAAGTTATTGACCGAAGGTGCGCGTGTCGATCCTGAATGGCTGCGGAAGTTCCTAACCAATCCTGCGCTCAGCAACGCGGACACGAACCGCAACGGTGTGCGTCCTTACTTGAAAGTGCGTATGCCAACGTTCTCGTTCTCTGACAATGAGCTTCGTAAGCTGGTGCGCTTCTTCCAGGCACTACAGCAGCAGCCGATGCCGTACATTCCGGAGCAGGTGCCGGTGCTCACATCGAAAGAAACCGACATGGCCAGGAGTTTGTTCTCGAGTACTGCGGCTCCATGCTTGAAGTGCCATGCGACCGGCGATGCGGCGCACGATAAAACAGCTACCGCACCCAACTTTCTGCTGGCCCGCGAGCGTCTAAAACCCGACTGGGTCGAGCGCTGGATTTTGGACCCGCAGGCAATCAGTCCGGGAACTGCGATGCCCTCGGGACTTTTCCGGCGTGAAGGTGAGCATTGGGTGTTCTCTGGTCCGGTTCCCGCTTCGTTCCAGGGATATGATCGTGATCACTCGAAGCTGCTGGTGGATTACATCTTCCAGTTAACAGCCGATGAGCAGCGGCGGGTGGCGGCATCCATGGGACGCCGGGCAGCGGTGCAGCCTAAGAGCAAAATCAAGCAGGCTGGAATTGCATCGCGTCCGGCAGCAGGTGGAGCACAATAGAATTTGGTTTCGAACATAAAATTGTGAAAGGTGGAATCATGAATCGTAAGCTTTGGACAATTCTCTTGGGCCTCTGCGTGGGGCTCTTACTGTTAGCAGGATGCAGCAAGAAGGAAAACACCAACGAGGAACAAGGATCCGCCCCATCGTCAGAAGCGAAACCCGCAGCAGCTTCTGCGCCGATTGATCCTGCGACCGTAGCCACGGTCAACGGCACGGTCACTTTTGGCGGCGCGGTTCCAAAAGCAGTGAAGATTGATATGAGTCAGGACCCGGCTTGCAAGGGCAACAACCAATCGGAGACGCTGGTTGCCGATGGCGGCAAGCTGGCCAATGTCTATGTCTATGTAAAAGAAGGATTGGGAGACCGTACCTTTGATGCACCGAAGGAATCGGTCGAACTCAACCAGGAAGGCTGCCGCTATCATCCGCACGTTATGGGTGTAATGGTGGGACAGAATATCGAAATCAAGAACGACGACCCGACAACACACAACATCCACCCGACTCCGGCCAACAACCGTGAGTGGAACGAATCGCAGCCGCCGAAAGCTGCTCCGTTAGAAAAGAACTTTGGGCGTGAGGAAGTGATGCTGCCGGTGAAGTGCAACCAGCATCCGTGGATGAAGATGTATGTGAACGTCTCCAAGAGTCCATTCTTTGCAGTCACCGGAGCCGACGGCAAGTATGAACTCAAGGGCCTACCGCCGGGAGAGTACACACTGGCGTTCGTCCACGAGAAACTGGGCGAGCAGACACAGAAAGTTACGCTGGCCGCGAAAGACAGCAAGACTGTCGATCAGGCATTCAAACAGTAAAGCTCTGGTAAAATTTGTGGTGGCGCCGCTTCTCACCGGAGGCGGCGCGCTACAGAGGAGCATCCCCTGAAGGCCGCTTCCACGCCATACAATCGCGCGCATCATGGCTTTGCTGTGTTTGTGGCTTGCGCAACGTTCTTATTGATCATTGCCGGAGCGCTGGTGACCAGCAATGATGCCGGTCTGTCTATTCCTGACTGGCCGACTTCGTTTCACACTTTCAAAATTCCCTCCCTGACTGGGGGCATTCGCTACGAGTGGAGCCATCGGGCAATCGCTGGCTCCATTATTTGTCTGACGGTTTCGATTGCTATTTGGACTTGGATTGCCGACCGGCGGCGCTGGATGAAGTGGCTGGGCGTCGCGGCATTGAGTACGATCCTCGCTCAGGCTGTTTTGGGTGGATTGACGGTGTTGTTGCTCCAGCCGCCGTGGGTTTCTTCCGCACATGCCGCCGTCGGACAGACATTCTTCTGTATTGCTGTTTGCATCGCTATGTTCACGGGGCGCCGATGGGTGGAGGAAGAGCCGCGAGTTGAATATGACTTGCGACGTCCCAGTTTATTGATGCTGTCTGGGCTCTCCATCTTTATGCTGTACGTCCAGCTAATTCTGGGAGCGATGTTCCGCCATCACGGCATGAGCTGGTGGCCACATGTGCTAAATGCTGTACTGGTGTCGGTCATCCTAGCCTGGACGTCCATCCGTGCGCTATCGCAGTACTCAAAGCTTGATGCGATTCGCCGTCCGGCGACGACCATGCTGTCATTGTTGATTGCCCAGCTTTGCCTGGGCTTTACCGCTTTTATCACGCGGGTAGCCTGGGGAGGTGAGGCTGTGCAGCCGGAGCTGCCTATGGTAGTCTCTACGGTCGCCCACGTGGCCGCGGGAGCATTGCTGTTGGCGACCTCGATTGTGTTGTTCATTCAGGTGAAACGCAACGTTCCCGCCGCAGCGCGTGAGAGCGTCGTTGAAGGAGCAAGAAAACCAGTAGCCGCATGAGTACCGCCACACAACCTCTGGCGATTCCGCGCAACGGCGTCCTCACGCTGGCGCAGGACTACGCCGAGCTGATCAAGCTGCGCGTAACTACGTTGATCATCATGACGGCGTGGTGCGGATACTATTTTGGTGCGGCGAAGTCAGGGGTGTCTTCTCTTTCCTGGGGACTTTTCCATGCTCTGGTTGGGATTGGGCTGATCGCGGCCGGAACGGCGGCTCTAAATGAAGTGATGGAGCACGAGATTGACGGTCGCATGCGGCGGACTGCCAATCGCCCGATGCCGGCGGGGCGCATGAGTCTGCTACATGGGACTGTGGCCGGAGCCGTCATGGCAATTGGCGGCATCCTTTATTTGGGATTCGCTCTGAATACGTTGACTGGATGGCTGGGGCTTGCGACTTCGATTGTTTATTTGGCTGCTTACACTCCGCTGAAGAAAATCCATCCTATTTGTACGTTCGTAGGCGCGTTCCCCGGGGCTATGCCCGGAGTCCTCGGCTGGACGGCCATTCGCGGCAAGCTTGAGTGGGAAGCTCTGGTGATGTTTGCCATCGTGTTCTTCTGGCAATTCCCCCACTTCTTCTCCATCGCGTGGTTATACCGTGAGGACTACGAAGACGGCGGCATCCGCATGTTGCCCGTGGTCGAAGCCGACGGCAAATCTACGGCGCGCCAGATCTTGATTTATTCAATCCTGCTGATTCCGGTCAGCTTGTTGCCGACTTTCCTGCAGATGTCGGGAAGGGTTTATTTCGGTGGAGCGCTGGTGCTCAGCCTGGCTTTGCTTTACTTCGGCGTCCGATTGGCCACTTTTGAGTTGGTGCCTTCAACCGCGCGTTCCAAACAACGTGCCCGGCAACTCCTTCAAGCCACCGTCCTTTATCTGCCGCTGTTGTTCGCGCTGATGATGATCAACACGGTGGCGTAGAATAGTTTGTGGCCCTGAACGCACCCGTTTACGCCCCTCCGGTTTCCCCAGAGCAAGTCGCCGTGCCTGCTGTTATTTCCGTACAAAACATGGTTCACCGGTACGACAATCGCACTGCGCTGAACAGCGTATCGTTTGATGTGCAACCAGCAGAATTGTTTGGGCTGCTGGGGCCGAATGGCAGCGGCAAAACCACTCTGTTTCGAATTCTCTCCACCTTGATGGTTCCGGTGGGAGGGCGCGCGGTAATTCTTGGCCACGATGTAGCAACTGATCCTAATGGTCTGCGGCACAAGATTGGCGTTGTCTTCCAGGCACAGAGTATCGACGTAAAGCTCACTGCGGCGGAAAACCTAATGCATCAGGGACATCTCTACGGGCTGCGCGGTTCCCCTCTTAAGCGCCGCATTGGGGAAATGTTGGGCCGCGTGGGCTTGAGTGATCGCGCCAAGGAGAAAGCCGAGACCTTTTCCGGCGGCATGCAGCGGCGTCTGGAGCTAGCCAAGGGTTTGTTACATCATCCGCAGGTTTTGCTGCTGGATGAGCCGACTACTGGGCTCGATCCCGGCGCGCGGCGTGATGTCTGGCAGTATCTGCGCATGCTGCGCGATGAAGAGCGCGTCACTGTGATCGTGACCACCCACCTGATGGAAGAAGCCGAGCGCTGCGACCGCTTGGCCATCATGAATGAAGGCAAGTTGATGGCGCTGGGCACGCCAACGGAGTTGAAGCAGGAGATCGGCGGAGATGTGATTCTGCTCGACGCCCGGGATACCGAAGCTTTGGCTGAACGAATTCGCCTGCGCTTTCATGTGGACGCAAAGGTCTTGGGAGAACAGGTGCGACTGGAACGGGAGAACGGGCACCGTTTTATCGCCGATGTGGTTGAGGCATTCCCCGGCGAGATTGAGGCGGTCTCGGTGAGCAAGCCATCTCTTGAAGACGTATTCATCCGCCGCACTGGGCACAAATTCTGGACGGAGGGATCTGCGAAATGATGCTTCTGCTTTCGGTTGTCTTTGGACTGATTCCGTTGGCGGGAATTGTGTGGATTCTGAGGCAAGGCTCGATCACCACAGTGGACGGGCTTTTCACCTCACTGATCCTGCTGACGCTCTCGGGAATTTTGTTTCTAAACGTATTGCTCGGCTTCCGCAAGCCGAAAAAGCAGAAAGCGAAGTAGATGGCGACCCAGACGGCAACATTGCCGGCACGTGCAGTTCGCGCCTCGAATGGGCTCGTACTGCCAGCGTTCACTTTGTGGTGGCGCGAGTGTGTCCGCTTCTACCGGCAGCGTAGCCGCGTGGTTGGAGTGATTGCTTCGCCTCTGGTGTTCTGGCTGGTGATCGGCTCGGGGTTTGGGACTTCGTTTCGGTCTGGCGACGCTGGCGGCCAGCACTATCTCGACTACTTCTATCCTGGCGCGCTGATTATGATCGTACTGTTCACTTCGATTTTTACCATGATGTCGGTGATCGAAGACCGTAAACAAGGATTCCTGCTTTCTGTGCTGGTGGCGCCCGTTCCTCGTACGGCGATCGTGCTGGGCAAAGTGCTGGGAGGCACAACTCTTTCCGCGGTACAGGGACTGATCTTTCTCGCATTTGCGCCGTTTGTCGGCGTGCATATGAACCTGGTGCAATTTTTGCTCGTGGTTCTGACGGTGTTTCTAGTCTCGTTCGCGTTGACCGCTCTGGGCTTTGCCATCGCATGGCCGATGGATTCAAACCAAGCTTTCCACGCCATCATTAATTTATTCTTGATTCCGCTGTGGCTCCTCTCCGGCGCGCTGTTCCCGATGACCGGTGCCTCAGGATGGATTCGCTGGCTGATGCTCGCCAACCCACTGACTTACGGAGTAGAAGCCTTGCGCCAGTTGCTATTCCCCGGGAACCCCGGCGTAGCTTCCCTTTCAGCGTCATTCGCTACTCTGGTGCTATTTTCCCTTTTCATGTTCGGACTGGCCTTCCTTATGGCCAATCGCAGAACCACCAAACCCGCAGCATGACGCAAGTCCCCGAACAGTACGCCATTTTCCCGGTGATTAATGCCACACTGAATGGCGCGAGCGCTGTGTTGCTTTTCATTGGTCGCGGGCTGATCAAGCGCAAGCAAATCGCCGCCCATAAGAGAGTCATGATCACGGCGATTGTGACTTCGTCGCTGTTTCTTATTTCTTACTTGTACTATCACGCACATGTCGGGTCGGTACGCTTTCAGGGACAAGGTTGGTCGCGGCTGGTGTACTTCACAATTTTGACCTCCCATACGATTCTGGCCGCCGTGATTGTGCCTCTGGTGATCATCACTCTAAGCCGTGGGCTGAGCAACAAGTTCGATAAGCATCGCGCCATCGCGCGTTGGACCTATCCGTTGTGGATGTATGTTTCCGTGACAGGCGTGGTGATTTACTTTATGCTCTATCACTTGTTTGCGGCCTAGGAATGTCTAAAGTCCTGCTCAAGATCGATGTCTCGGGAACAGTCGGCGATGAAGCGTGGAAAAACCTTCGTCAATACGATGAGATCAAGAGCGCTGCTTTCGGACCGCAGTTTGGATCGAGTGGCTCTTGCAAACATGACCCCGCATCTCCTCACGGCAAAGGCGAATGGATAGGAGCTGAAATCGAGCTACAGACACCGCTTTTGGCACAGTATGCGATGTCGCATTATCTGGAGCAAGACCGCGTCATGGATGCGGATGTTGAATAATATCTGCAATGAACTTTGAAACACCAGTCGAACCAGAAAAGAAACCCAAGCGCCACATGTCCACCGGGCAGCGCCTGCTGTTCTTTCTCACCGCATGGCTGATCTGCCTGATGCCGTTTCTGTTCTGGTGGAACACATGGTTTGGCCGCCAACTTACCGATAAGGAACTGGTCGAATATCTGAACGACGAAAAGAAGCCGCGCCACATTCAGCATGCCTTAGTGCAGCTTGGCGAGCGGATGGGGAAGCATGATGTCAACGTCACTCGCTGGTATCCCGAGCTTATCCGATTGGCGACGCATCACGTGGAAGAAGTCCGCAACACTGATGCCTGGGTCATGGGGCAAGACACGTCCGGCGCGGGTTTTCACGAAACGCTGCTAAAGATGCTGGGCGATGCTTCGCCTATGGTCCGCGGAAATGCAGCACTGTCTCTCGTGCGCTTTGGGGATGCCAGCGGGCGCGCGGAGATTGTGCGATTGCTTCAACCGGCGACCATCACTGCTCCGCAAGCAGGAACGATCACCGATACCAGTGCGGTCGGTACAGTGACTCATCAGAATGGCGTTGTGGCCAAGCTACAGGCTAGCGGACAGACGACAGAGATTCGCTCGCCTATTAGTGGAAGGATTCGAACTCTCTCGGTGCAGACCGGTAAAAGCGTAGCGACGGGCGATGAGATTGCGACAGTGACTCCTGGGACTGATCAAGTCTGGGAGGCTTTGCGGGCGCTCTATTTAATTGGCCAGCCAGACGATATCCCGGCAATTTTGCCTTATAAGCGTGAACTGCCGGATATTCCCGACCATGTGCGCCAGCAGGCCATGGATACCGAAAAGGCCGTCCTCGAGCGGAACAAACATTGACCAGCTATATCAGACTTTATGAAGCAAAACATTGGATACGTTGCCTTGGTTGTTCGTGACTACGATGAAGCGCTCGAATATTTCACTAAGTCCCTCGGCTTTTCTGTCGTCGAAGACAGCACATCTAAGGACCGCTACGGCAACGAGAAACGCTGGGTATTAGTCGCCCCTTCCGGTTCGACCGGCACCAGTCTTCTGCTCGCACGACCCTCAACGGCGGAGGAAGCCAGCTTCATTGGAAATCAGACCGGTGGGCGAGTTTTTCTTTTCCTGCAGACCGACGATTTCTGGCGGGACTATCGGGCTTTTTCACAACGTGGAGTGAAATTTGAAAAGGAACCACGTGAAGAAGCATACGGAACCGTTGCAGTCTTTGAAGATCTGTATGGGAACAAGTGGGACTTGTTGCAGTTAAAAGCGAACCGCCAAGCTAAAACGGCATGACGCCGACTTCTTTTTCGATCTCCGTAGTCTCCACCATCACAATCGCATCCCAAGGGCAGCCGTCCAAGAAACACCCGTCTGGACCCTTGCTGATGCACTTCTTGCAGCCGATGCAGAGGATGGGATCCACCTGAATCCGGCCGAACGGCGGATGGTCTTCGTCCGGAACCCAGAACATGCAGTCCTCGATGGGGCAATACTCCACGCATGCGGGCGAGCCGGCGCAGCCGGTACAGCACTCGGTGATCACAGCCAGTTCTTTGGGCTTTTTCTTGCGGACGGTGTCGATACCTTTGGATTTGGGCTCGTGCTTGAGCTCGTCGGGAACCATCCCTACGGCTAGGGCGTCTGGCATATAGCGGGAATTATACCCCTGATCTCAAGGAGTTCCAAAATGAGAATTCAACCCATTTTTCCTTGGGAACAATGCAATTCCAAAGGCGTGAATCTGATATAGTCAGCTTCCAGCCCCCGGTTCCAGGTTCGCATCTCGAAAAATTCAACCCGTACACACAGTCAACCGCGGGGACACGGAAGGAGCTCCATCATGGCAGGTAAAAGTCTTAATCGCGTTCAACTCATCGGCAATCTTGGCAAGGACCCGGAAATTAAATACACACCCAGCGGCACTCCGGTGGCAAAGATCACCATCGCCACCAACGAACGTTTCAAGGACAAAAGCGGCGAGTGGCAGGACCGCACAGAATGGCATAATGTTGTGCTCTGGCAGCGTCTGGCGGAGATCGCTGGAGAGTATCTGAAGAAGGGTGGCAAAGTTTTTATCGAAGGCCGCCTGCAAACCCGCTCCTGGGATGACAAGCAGACTGGACAGAAGAAATACGCGACCGACATCGTGGCCAGCGATCTGATTCTGCTCGGCGGACGCGGCGAAGGTGGCGGAGGAGGAGACTTCTCCAGCCGTGGCAGCAACAACAACTTCGACCAGCGCACTCCTGAGCCGGAGGCGGCGGGAGTGGGATCTGGTCCGATTAGTGATGAAGATATTCCGTTCTGAATGGTTCTAAAGTTCTTAGATCACCATGAAGATTTGGCGAGTACGTTTGTTGACCGCGACGATTCGCTTTCGTCGCGGTCTTTTTGTTGGTAGCAGTCGCTCGTTCCCTAGTATTCGTTCAGGCGACGCGCGCCGTATGCCTTGAGAAAAAAATCGCGATCATAGGCACAACTGTGTTTTACCTTGCCGGCATAACCAACCAAGCTGCGAGGCAAACAAAGCCTCATCAAAATCGTCTCGATTAAAACGTTATCGTCTGTATTAAAACGTTTAATGTAAAGGAAAATTGCACTTTTTGCTTGATTCCTTCGTCTGTTTTATGAGATCGTTTGGCCGTCTCTCGGGGGCTACCCATGAAAACTTATGGTAAGAATGCATTCCGGGCATTCCTGGTGGTTCTTTCTTTCCTTGCTGTTTCGACTACGCTTCGCGCTGATGTAACTGGAGCAATCGCTGGTGTGGTTCGCGATAACTCGCAGGCCGTGGTTTCCGGCGCACGCGTTCAGATCACCAATGTGCATACCAATCTCACGCAGGAAACTACTTCGGGTACAGACGGCTCTTTCCACGTCCTGGCGTTGCCCGCCGGGACTTATAGCCTGACCGCAACAGCCACTGGCTTCCGCAAGTTCATTGCGACAAACATCGATTTAAAAGTGAACGACCAGTTGCACCTTGATATCACTCTTCAGGTCGGCAGCATTTCGGAAAATGTCAGCGTTGAAGCCAACGCTCTGCAAGTCGAGACCGAAAGCACACAGATGGGCGATGTGATCGAGTCGAACAAGATGCTCTCGCTTCCCCTCAACGGCAGAAGCTATCTAGATCTTCTTGGCTTGCAAGCAGGAGTTGTTCCGGTCACATCCGGATCTATGCAACAAGACCGCCCAGTTTCCGGCTACATTTCAAGTCCTGGCAATGTGTCGGTAAACGGACAGCGGGAAACCGCGAATGCCTTCCTCGTAAACGGTGGCGATGTCAGCGAGGGACGCAATTTGGGTGCAGGCCTAATTCCAAATCTGGATTCAGTCGAAGAATTCCGCCTTATCACCAACAGCTTCGACGCCGAGTACGGCAAATTCAGCGGCTCGGTCATGAATGCGATTACCAAGTCCGGTACCAACCGCATTCATGGAACTGTATTTGAGTTCCTTCGCAACGATAAGTTCGATGCCACCAGGTATTTCGATGACAGCGTGGCTGAATTGCGCCAGAACCAATTCGGTTACGCGGTTGGCGGCCCGCTGTGGAAGAACAAGATTTTCTGGTTCACGGATTATCAGGGAACCCGTATCGTTCAGGGTGCCAGCACGGGAGCCGTTCAGGTGCCCACGGTGGCGGAACGCGGCGGCGACTTCAGTGCCAATAGTGACGTGCTGACTGGAAGCGTACAGGGAAACTTCTGGGCTCAGACATTGGGCGATCGTCTGGGATATACAGTCAATAATGGGGAAGCTTATTACACTCCGGGCTGCACGAGCAATAATCCTGTAACCGGTTGTGTCTTTCCGAATGCCGTCATTCCTACCAGCGCATTTGCCGCTCCCGCTGTGGGAATACTTCCTTATATTCCCACCCCAAATGTTGATGTAGAAACGTTCTCCGACAACAGTCAGAAAGACCGCATTGGCGACGATAAGTTCGCCCAGCGGATTGATTTCGTTAACCAGAAAACCGGGAATTGGTCTTTCTACTACCATTATGACGACTCGACCGTGACCAGTGCGTTTGGTCACAACTCTAGCGTGCCGGGATTCACGACAGTCACTCCTTCGCGCGCGCAGCAGTTCGTGATCAGCAATACCAAGCCTTTTGGGTCGACAGCTGTTAATCAATTTCGCGCGAGCTTTTTCCGGGTTTCCACCGTTACAGACAAACCGCAAAGCAGCTTTGCGCAGCTCTCGGATCTTGGTTTTGTGACCGGCACCCCAACCGGTATAAACCCTTCTGGACCGGCGGATTTTCCGCAGACAGTTCCTCCCCTGTTCTTCAACAATTTCAACATCGGCGTAAACACGCTGACTACTTTTCAGCCGAACAATACTTTCCAATTCTCGGATGGGTTCTCGAAAACGATTGGACCCCACACACTCAAATTCGGGGGCGAGTTCCGCTATCTTCAGATCAACGAACGTAACACCTGTGCTCCAAACGGCGACTTCACCTTCAATGGGGCCGAAACCGGCTCGGATTTCGCGGACTTCCTGATCGGAGCCCCGAATGAATTTAACCAATGCAGTCGGCAACTCCTGGATTCCCGCACTCGCTATGGCGGCGCATACGTTCAAGACACCTACAAGGTTAAACCCAATGTGACATTGAACCTCGGCCTGCGCTGGGAGGTCAGCATGCCTTGGTACGACACTCAAGGCAAGATTGAAACGATTGTCCCCGGCCTTCAGTCCACCCAATTCCCGACCGCGCCATTGGGTTGGGTAGTTCCCGGTGACCCCGGCATACCCAGCACGTTGGCACACACGCGCTACAACAATTTTGCACCGCGCGTTGGTATAGCCTATTCACCAGGATTCAGTGATGGCCTCGCGGGCAAAATCTTCGGCGGCCCGGGCAAAACCAGTATTCGCGCTGCGTACGGTATCTATTACACTTCCATCGAAGATCTGAACCTGTTCTATGAGGTTGGTGACGCTCCGTTCGGTCTGTATTGGGTTTCGCCGCAGCCCACAATGTTTGATGAGCCGTTTGTGACCCGCGCCAATGGCACTCTCCAGACGCCAGATGGAACTACCAATACGCACCGGTTCCCATTCACCTTTCCAACTCCAGGCAGTCCGGCAAATCAAACCCTGGATTACTCTACTTACCTTCCACTTTCCTTTTCTCCCGGTTATGACATTCACAACCGGCTGCCGTATGCAGAGCATTACGACCTTTCCATTGAACGAGAGTTGTCCAAAAGTACCGTCCTGACCCTCGCGTATGTGGGCACACAGGGACACCGGCTCATTTCGCAGTATGATGCCAATCCTGGCGACAGGCGCCTGTGTCAGCAGCTTAATGGTCTCGGAGCAATAGATACGAGCACCGGAGGCGATTGCGGGCCTTTCGGCGAGCAGGATGTTTACGCGCTTCCGGTGGGAATACCGGCCCCGGCAAAGACCTTTACCACCACATGTCCGTCAGGCACTCCTGCGGGCAGCGTGTGCATAGACGGCACCCGCAACTTCCTTGGGCCCAATTTTAGCCAGAACAATAGTTTCACGGTGAATATCGCAAATTCCAACTATAACTCTGGGCAGATTAGTATCGAGCACAAAGCCAGTACTATGACCTTCATGGCCGCGTATACCTACTCGAAAGCAATCGACAATTCGTCGGGCTTCGGGCAGTGGGTGAATTTCGAGAATCCTCGGCTTACCCGGTCCCTGTCGTCATTCGATACCACTCACAACTTCGTATTCAGCTATGCTTGGTTACTGCCCTTCGACAAACTGTTTGCGAACGCTCCCAAACGGCTCACCCAGGGTTGGAGCTTTTCAGGCGTGACTCGCTTTACTGGGGGGTTCCCCATCCCCATCGCTGAGAGTTCGGATGACTTTTCACTCACAGGAAGTCCGAATACGGACGTGCCCGATCTAGTAGGTAAGGTTCACATCATGGATCCACGCAAGCCGGGAAATCTGTTCTTTAACCCTGATGCATTCGCGCCAGGACAATTGGGACAGTTTGGCACCTCCAGCCGACAGTTCTTCCACGGGCCTGGGATCAACAACTTCGATATCAGTCTGATGAAGAAGACCCAGATTAGCGAGTCGATGGCGTTTGAGATTCGAGCCGAATTCTTTAACGTCTTCAATCATACGCAGTTCACGAACCCGGATGGCGACTTGAATGGCAACATGGGGAAGGTGACTTCGGCGAGAGATCCCCGAATCGGACAGCTCAGCGCTAAGTTCTACTTCTGATTTGCTCAGCATGCGGGACAAGCGGCCACGCTTGTCCCGCGCTTTTTTGTCTCTGGTACTCTCATAGGCGATGATGTCTCGTCTGCTTCTGGTTCTCCTGTTAGCAGTGCCGTCTCTGGCGCAGACTGCAGAAAGCTATCGCCAGCAGGCTATTAAGCTCTCTCAAAAGAAATCCTGGGACGAGGCCATCGCGAACTATCGTCAAGCGATTGCCCTCGATCCCAATGATGCGTCAACCCACTACAATCTTGCCCTCGCGCTGAAATACAAGGGTGATGCAACACAAGCTGTCGAAGAGTTTCAGACCGCGCTACAGCTGAAGCCAAAATGGAGCGAGGCGCATTACGGTTTAGGTGCGACCTTATACGATCTGCACGATTTGCCCGCCGCATTAAAAGAACTGCGTACCGTCGTGGAGCTCAATCCCGGAAACGCTGCTGCCCATAGATTCCTCGCACGCGTTTATTCGCAACAAAACGCCCCATCTGATGCTGAGCGCGAATTATTGCGTGCACTCCAACCGAAGCCTTCAGCGGAAATTTACTTTGAGTTGGGCCTGGTGCGAGGACAGCTTGGGAACCTGACGGGTGCCGTCACCGCGTTTCGTCACTCGATTCAACTGAATCCCACCTCTGGTGCAGCACACCTGATGCTCGGAGTCACCCTGCGCCGGTCGGGCAATCACAATGGCGCGCTCACAGCGTTTCGCAAAGCGGTGGACCTTGACCCCAAAGATCCCGAAGCGCAATACAACCTCGGCATGGAACTTAAGTCCGCCGGTGATGTGGCGGGTGCGATAGTAGCCTTCCGCCGAGCGATTGAACTCAAGCCTGATTTCGAAAAGGCTCACTACAACTTGGGGATGGCATTGCGTGCTCAGGGCAAAAAAACAGCCGCCGAGACGGAACTAAAGCAGTTGGAGGAACTGCACGCCTCGCGTGCACGTTTAGCGCAGGCAAAATTTCTTACTTTGCAGGGAGTGGACGCATTAAAGAATCAGAAATTGGATTCAGCATTGACGTTCTTTACCCAGGCAATCGAACAAGCTCCTGAACTTCCCACCGGGCATTACTACGTGGGCATAACTTGGCAGCGTAAAAATGACTCTGCACAAGCACAGGCAGCGTTTGAGAAAGCACTGGAACTCAAACCGGACTACGCGCAGGCGCATACAGGCCTGGGTCTACTCTACTGGGCTCAAAACGATCAGAAGCGTGCGATTGGAGAATTTCGGCAGTCTGTCATGTCGGACCCTGATCTTGCGGAAGCACACTACAATCTTGGACTGGCTCTAGGTCAATCAGGGAGCACCAGTGAAGCGGTCAGTGAGTTTAAGGAAGCAATCAGTCTCGATCCAAAATATACAGACGCCCGCATACAGCTTGGACTGGCCCTCAACCAAAACAACGACACAAATGGCGCAGCCAATGTCTTTCGGGAGCTCATTCGGCGCGACCCGACCTTTGCCGAAGCTCACAACAATCTGGGCCTGATCCAGTTGAATGCTGGAGATCTGCATGCAGCAGAAACGGAGTTTAGCGAGGCTGTACGCCTGAAGCCAAACTACGCGGAGGCCCACTACAATTTAGGATTGGCACTGCATCAGAATGGAAAAGAGGTTGAGTCCAACGCCGAGTTTGAGAAAGCCTACGCCATTTCCCCCGACTTGAGAAATCTGCCGCGCCCGTAAGGGTGCGAGGTCAGAAATCTACTTCGTGAACCGTGCTCGAGCCTTACCCCTTACATTTTTCATTTACTGGTATTCCCTGCCGCGATTGGAATTTCCCCAAGCGCGCCTCGATCCAATCCGCTTTGATCTTCCAGATGCAGCGAGACACGTGATGGTTTTCCTTGCGGCGAAGTTTCGATATCGAGCACAACGAGATTGGTTGGACTCACTTCAGCTACCGCGATAGCCTCGGTGCTCGAGCCATGTTCGTCGTAGAAATGTGCCACCAGTTTGCCTGGGAAAAATATCCCGAACGATCCCGATAGCTTGATCTTCCCACTTTCCAGGCGCACCGCATGAAATGGCTTGGTTATAGTTCCAGCTTCAGTCACTCCGTGAAATTCGCTGTCGGCCCGCGTTGGAAACCAATCTGTCTCCAGTTGGCAGGCCTCTCCTGGTCGCAGGCTGCACATAGGGCTATTGATTTCTGCTTCCATATAAAAAGGAGAGATGCCATTGGGGCCGTCGCTCACCGAGGCTTCACCTTCATTGTTGAAGCTTAGATGCAATCCGTTGGTCCAAAAAATCACGGAAGCCTTCCCAGGGTATGGCTTGTGTTGTTCGTATTGAAAACGCTCAACCATGGTGTAGCGGCTACTCCCATCAACCACTGCGACCCAGCCATCGGTTGAATCGACCCAAAACTCAGTTGCCAAATGAGAATAATGCACCGCAAACAAGCCATCCTCTCGTACGCTTGCGGCAGGGTTCTCAGCAATACCGCTACGAACGTGATAGCGATTCAAATATGCACTAGCTGGATTCGCCGGTGTAAATCCCCAAATATCGGGATTACGGTGAGTTGGATCTGAGGGATTCCCCGTGTCGTACTGCGAAACCGACTGCATAGACCACTCGACGGTGTGGCCGCTCACATTTTTCATGAACGCGCGAAAAACAATATGCGGTGAGTCCGGATCCAAGCGGATGGTACGCATGATTTGAACCCCGGTATGCGGGTCAGGCGGGCCTGTAAGCTCGATCCCACAGCCCTTTTCATCCGAAAGTTTTCGAAAGCTGAACTCCCCGTCATCCAGCAAATCAGAGTTGCCGCGCCAATGTTGTTCGTCGTCATCTCCTTCGGGCAGCAGCCAAATTTTGTCCCCGCCGTAGTTGAACCATTGGCTTTGACTGGGTGGCATGTACTTGCCGGCAAGCTTCGGATTGACGAACAGATAGTCGTGTCCGTTGAAGGTCACCTGCATTAAGCGTCCGCCGTTCTGCGGGACAAAGGTGAGTTGGACCCAGCGGTTAGAGACCTGCTGGGCCTTCCATCCTTTATAGTCAATGCTTTCCACTCGACACTGTGGATTGGCGGTTGATTTGGCTGGAGGCACGGTCTGCGCCAAAGATATTTGGCCCACTGCAAACAGAACTGCGACCGCCGAGATTGCTCCAACAAAGTGTCGAGACAAGCCCACTTTTCGTTCAATTGAACCTGGCCAAATTGTCGACTTGCCCGTCATGTTGCTCCTTTTGTTTAAGACGCCGCTCTCGTACTATTGCCCCACATCCAAAAAAGAAAGAATTCAATATAAAACGAAAGAAAAAGATTGGCGTCAAGAAATTTCTATGTTAAACCGCTATCAGCCTAATTTTGGAGACTGGGCAATACCACTGAGGAGATTTTTCATGGTTGAAAATGGTTCGAGTCGGCGTTCATTCTTCAAACTCCTGGCAGCGGCTCCTCTACTGAGCCAAATCGCCGTACGCGACCTCTATGCAAGTGCTGTTAAGACGGTAGCTGGGGGCAAGCAGAATGTCTACTCGCGCTTAGGCGTAAAGACGATCATCAATTGCCGTGGTACCTGGACCTATCTCAGCGGATCCCTGGAATTTCCCGAAGTGCGGCAAGCTCAGCTTGAAGCGTCCGAGTATTTCGTAAATATGCTTGAACTTCAACGCGCCGTTGGACGCCGCCTAGCGGAACTAACCGGCGCCGAATCAGGCATTGTGACCTCCGGTTCCGCAGGGGCCATGGCCGCAGCCACTGCCGCGTGTATGGCTGGCGCCGATGACAAACTTATCTGGCAGCTTCCGGACACAACCGGGTTAAAAAATGAAGTTGTCATGGCGGGAGGCCGCAGCGCCTTCGACAGCGCCATTCGCCTCACTGGAGCCAAACTTGTTCTTGCGCATTCCCCGGAAGAGGTTGCCAACGCGATCACTGAAAACACCGCAATGATCTATACCAACGATCTGGGCGAAAAACTGGAGCAGGAGGTCAAGATCGCCAAAGACCGCAAAGTTCCCCTGCTCCTCGATGATGCCGCCGGCATTCCCCCCGTCGACAATGCGAAACTCTACGCGAAGATGGGGATTGATATGTACTGCTTCTCCGGAGGCAAAGGTCTTCGCGGACCGCAGTGCAGCGGTTTGCTTTTGGGGCGCAAAGATCTGATTGAAGCTGCCCTTCTGAACAGTAATCCACGCGAAGGCGCGATTTGCCGTCCCATGAAAGTTGGGAAAGAAGAAGTCATTGGCTGTCTTACTGCGCTCGAAACCTGGCTAAAGACGGATGAAAAGAAACTTTATGCAGAGTGGAACGCGCGCATCGACCGCATCCGCAAGCTGGTCGAAACTGTCCCTGGAGTTACGACGGATACGTACGTGCCGGAGGACGGCAATCGCTATCCGACTCTAAGAGTGAAATGGGACCAGCAGGCTTGGAATTACTCCATTTCTGACTTGGCGAACGAACTTCGCGCCACTGATCCTGTCATCGAAGTGTTGGGCGCAGACAATCCTAGTTTGGTGAAAGCCGTGCGTGAAGGAAACCCCAACAGTAAAGAAAAACACAAATCTCCAGACCACATCGAACTCGTTTCCATGACGATCAAACCCGGGGAGGAAATCATCGTCGGGCAAAGGTTACGTGCTGTTTTGAGTGCAGCACAGAAGAAAGCTGCGTAGTGGACGCGAGGGAGAATCATGCACCTGAGAACAATTGCTCGACACTGGAGTTCCCTACTGCTCGCGATGTACGTGCTGCCTTCGCTTCTGACAGCACAAGAACAAGTGCGCGCCGTAAGTCCAGCCAACTCTTCGGCCAGTACAAACCGTTTTGTTTCGCCCGGCGTGGACGCAGGTGACTATGTCTACGTTTCCGGACAAGGTCCGCGCCGCCCCGATGGGACTATGCCATCTACATTCGATGCACAATTCCGTCAGGCGCTCGGTAATCTCAAAGCCATTGTGCAGTCTGCCGGACTAACTCTGGACAACGTCGTCTATGTCCAGGTCTACCTGACAGACATGGGATCGTATGCGGAGATGAATCGGGTGTTCGGTGAGTACTTTGCCAAGAATCCGCCGGCGCGAGCGGTTCTCGGAGTCGCTGCGCTTCCCGATGCGCCAGTCACGATCAACGCCGTTGCTGTCCACAATCTCGACGGGCGGAAGGCCGTTTACCCTGCCAGTTACTCTAAGGAGGAAACCGCACCGCCAGGCATGCTTACGCGTGATCGTCTTTTCATCTCAAGCATGGCCGGAGTGGATCCAGCTACAGGCAAAGTTCCCGATGATCCAGGCACACAGGTAGATCTCGCGCTTGATCGCATGACAGCGGTGGTCAAAGCCGCCGGACTGGAAATGAGCAACGTAGTTTTCGTGAATCCCTATCTGACAGCGGACATACCAACACGCGTCATGAATGAGCGCTACGCCAAGCGATTCGAGTTTGGCAACACGCCGGGCCGCGCAACGATTCAAGTGTCGAGCCTCCCTGGAGGCGCTCACATCGAATACACCGGCGTAGCCGTTCGCGACCTTCAAGAACGCAAAGCCATTCGCCCAAAAAACATGCCTCCCAGCCCGACAGCCAGCCCGTGCGTCTTCGCCGGCGACACTTTATATTGCTCGGCCAAAAGCGGGTTCATCCCTGGACCACATGGCGGGGTTTATGCCACTACTGCTTCACACCAGCTCCGGCAGACGATGCGCAATCTGCTCGACAACCTTGAAGAGGCTGGCATGGATTTCAGTCAGGTTGTTTCGACGACGATCTATTTGGATAATCTGTCGGATGCGCCGTCATATAACGGAGTTTACGGTCAATATCTTGGCCCGGTCATGCCAGCAAGTACTACCGTTCAACAGATTGCTCCCGCGACAGAGCGCAAAGCTGACCAGAACGATCACTACACCGAACTCGAGCAAATCTCGTTGATTGCCGTTCGCAAAGGCGCACACTAAGAGGTTTAGGAAGGTAGGCTGGCCTATGCCTCGATAGTTCGCTTAGGATCAACGAACATCCAGGCGAAGGCACCCAACAAGCACAATGCCGCGGATGTCAGAAACGATGTTGTCCAGCCGAAGTGGCTGGCAATGGCTGGGGTGAGAGAGGCAGTCAGGGCACCACCTACCTGCGCGCCCATGTTCATGAACCCGGAAACCGATCCCGGGGATGACCCGGAAATATCCGCGGTCACCGACCAAAACGAGGCTCCTGCCATGCCCGTCAATCTCATCGTGGGCAATGACGCCAGCAATTTGCTGCAAGGCACCGCGGGCGCGGACGTTATCTACGGCTACAACCCAGACGGACCGCAGAGCGACGCCAGCTCCATCACTGCGACCCGGGTGGCAAGCGGGCTCAACGAGCCGGTCTTCGCCGGCGCGCCGGCCGGGGATCCCGGTCGGCTGTTCATCGTCGAGAAAAGCGGGCTGATCAAGGTTCTCGATCTCAATACCGGACAGGTGCTGGCAACGCCGTTCCTCGACCTATCCAGCCAAATCCTGACGGACAATGAGCGCGGGCTGCTCGGCCTCGCGTTCGATCCAAATTACGCGAGCAACGGCCTGTTCTACGTCTATTTGATCAACACTAGCGGCAACACTGAGATCCGCAGTTATCACGTGTCGGCAAATCCAAACGTTGCGGACGCGGCGAGCGCCACGCCGATCATCACCGTCCCGCAGCCGGCTGCGAGCAACCACAAGGCGGGCTGGCTCGGTTTCGGACCCGACGGCTATCTCTACGCCGCGCTCGGCGACGGCGGTGGCGGCGGCGATACCTTTCACACCGGACAGAACGTCAACGACCTACTCGCCAACGTCCTGCGTCTCGACGTGCACGGTGACGCTTTTCCGGGCGATGCGACAAAGAACTATGCGATACCTGCCGACAATCCCTTCGTCGGGACGGCCGGCGCCGACGAGATCTTCGCATTCGGCCTACGCAATCCGTGGCGGAACAGCTTCGACCGCGCGCTGGGCACCTTCTATATCGCCGATGTCGGCCAGGACCATTGGGAAGAGATCGACATTGGCCAGAAGGGCGCCAATTACGGTTGGAATACCTTCGAGGGTCCCGATCTCTATCCGGGGGGAGATCCACTCACGGGCGGGTCGGCGGTGGCGCCGATCTG
>Ga0207689_10001056_pt1 | contig 26494 bp, 24 predicted proteins | sample KBSMisM52_FD_184312 | JGI IMG/M metagenome (GOLD analysis project Ga0207689, IMG submission 184312) | Miscanthus rhizosphere microbial communities from Kellogg Biological Station, Michigan, USA - KBS Miscanthus M5-2 (SPAdes) (version 2) | ecosystem: Host-associated > Plants > Roots >...
TGGATGCTGTGCAGCGTGGCCGCGTATACGATCGTCCCGGGGAAACTGATCGAGCATCGCGTGGTGCGGGACCGTGAGTTTGTGTTCGGCCCCCGCGCCGAAGTCAGCGAACTCGCCAACGGCGAGATTGCGCTGCGCCTATCCGGTCGCACGTTGCGATTGCGGGTGGCCGATCCGGCCCGCTGCCTGGCTTTGTTGCGCGAAGCAGTGGCCGCCGGGAAAGCCGCGAGTCGGTAGGCTGGTGAGGCAATCGTTGGCGCAGGCGGCGGAATCCGCATGCCGGTCGGGCGTGGGCTCCACGCCAAGTAATGAGGCAATCCCGCCAAGATACGCCGAGTCAAAATCCGGCGAACGGCGGATAGTTGCGGACGGATAGAAATGCAGGTCCTCCGAGAATCCCCGCGGCGCTCCTTCGGTCACCCTGCCGCAACCCATCATGGAGCCGATCTCCGCCCACGCCTCCGCCAGGCTTCGGACCCGCACCCGTGTCGTGCTCGGAGGGCTCGCCGTTTTGTTTTTCGGCATGTCGGTCTTGTTTTTCCTCAACCTGTGGGGTCGGACCGGGCCGCAACCGGCGATCCCGCCGGTCGATCTCCGGTTTCTCGATACGTCACCCTGGCGGCGGACGTATGCCGATCTCGTCAAGGCCAGGGAGGATTTGTCCGATTACGACTGTTACGCCTGCCACGACAAAGCGAAGCCGCCGGTCCTGCGTTTTGACTCAGGCCACCGGCTCCTCGTCCCGCAGGAACACGCGAACATCGTGATGGGACACGGTTCGCACGATCGGAACAACCTCTGTTACAACTGCCACAACGAGCCCAATCTCGCCACCCTGCAGGTGCGCGACGGACGCGAGCTCGGTTTCGACAACATTCCTCCGCTCTGCGGCAGTTGCCACGGCCCGACCTATCGCGATTGGGAAGCCGGCGCCCACGGTCGCACCGGCGGCTACTGGGACCGCAGCAAGGGGGCGGCTACCCGCCTGAGCTGCGCCAACTGCCACAATCCGCATTCGCCCCGCATCCCCGCCCGCGAGCCCGCCCCGGGCCCGCATGCGTTGCGCACCGCCGGCCCACCGCCGCTTCCCGGTGGTCTCCTGCGATGAACGCCTCCCCGTCAAACTCCTCCGACAAAACATCCGACGCCGCGATGTCCCGCCGCAGTTTTCTGCGTGGTGCGGCGGCGTTCGGCGGACTCACCGCGCTTGCCGCCAGCCTCGCTCCGTTGCTCAAGCTGCACGAGTTCACCAGCACCGAGGAGTTTCTTCAGAAGTATTACAAGGAGATGACGCCGGATGACATGGCCCGGGTGCTCCGGCGCATCACGGCCGAGGTCGAGCGCGAATACGGCGTGCGTCCGCATGTTCGCGACCTCAAGCCGATGGACGGCGTCGAGTTCATCTACGCGCTCAACCTCACGCGTTGCATCGGCTGCCGGAAATGTGTCCACGCCTGCGTCGCCGAGAACAATCCGTCGCTGAATCCTGAAATCCAATACATCCGCGTGCTGAAGATGCCGCACGGTTCGATGGACGTTGAAAAGGGCGACCACACTTACGCCGACAAGGAGGTTCCCGAGAAAGGCTTTTTCTACATGCCCGTGCAGTGCCAGCAGTGCAAAAATCCGCCCTGCGTGAAGGTCTGCCCCGTCAACGCGACCTGGCAGGAGAAGGACGGCATCACGGTCATCGACTACGACTGGTGCATCGGCTGCCGCTACTGCGAGGCCGCGTGTCCCTACTGGGCGCGGCGTTTCAATTTCACCAAACCCGAGATCCCGAAGGACCGGCTCAATCCCGACATGGCCTACCTCGGCAACCGTCCGCGCAAGCAGGGCGTGATGGAGAAATGCCACTTCTGCATCCAGCGCACCCGCGTCGGCCGTTATCCGGCCTGCCTGGAGGCCTGTCCGGTCGGCGCGCGCAAGTTCGGCAACATCCTCGATCCGGAAAGCGAGGTTTCCTACATCCTCCGCGAGAAGCGGGTCTTCATCCAGCTGAAGGAGGAAATGGGGACCTCGCCGCGGTTCTTCTACTACTTCGACAAATGATCGCCGCGACCCGCAACTACCTCGTTTTTCTGCGCCGATGCGCCCGCATCGCCTTCGTGGGCGACTGGCGTTACTACGCCTGGATGGGCGGGCTCACGGTCGTCTGTCTGCTCGGTCTCAACGCCTACGCGAAGCAACTGGTCGACGGTCTCGCGGTCACCGGCATGAGCGACGAGGTGTCGTGGGGCGTCTACATCGCCAACTTCACCTTCCTGGTAGGCGTGGCCGCGGCGGCGGTGATGATGGTCATTCCGGTCTACATCTACGACAACGACGAGCTGCATGACCTGGTCATCTTCGGCGAACTCCTGGCCGTGGCCGCGATCCTCATGTGTCTGGCGTTCGTCACGGTCGATCTCGGGCGGCCCGACCGTTTCTGGCATCTCATCCCGGGGCTGGGCCAGATGAATTTTCCCCGGTCGATGCTCAGTTGGGACGTGATCGTGCTCAACGGCTACCTGGTGCTCAACGTCCACATCTGCGGTTATCTCCTGTATTGCCGCTACCGCGACCGGAGGCCGGCGAAGTGGTTCTACATTCCGTTCGTGTTCACCGCGATCGTTTGGGCGGTGTCGATCCACACGGTCACGGCCTTCCTCTACGTCGGCCTCGGCGGGCGGCCGTTCTGGAACGCCTCCATCGTGGGGCCGCGGTTCCTCGCCTCGGCCTTCACCGCCGGTCCGGCCATCATCATTTTGGCCCTGCAGATCATCCGCCGCTACACGCACTACCGGATCACCGACAAGGCGCTGCTCACGTTGCGCGGTATCGTGCAGGTTTCGATGATCATCAATGTCTTCCTGCTCGTGTGCGAAGTCTTCAAGGAGTTCTACTCCGGCACGACCCACGGCGCCTCGGCCCGGTATCTTTTCGTGGGACTGCACGGTTATCACGCGCTCGTCCCGTGGATATGGACCGCCGTCGGATTCAATCTCGTCGCCATGGTTATTTTGGTGATGCCGGTCAGCCGCAGCCTCCGCTGGCTCGACCTGGCCTGCGTGCTCAGCATCACCGGCATCTGGATCGAAAAAGGCATGGGGCTTGTCATCCCCGGGTTTGTGCCGACTCCGCTCGGTGCGTTCGTCGAGTATCTGCCTTCGCTCAACGAGACGCTGGTGTGCCTCGGCATCTGGGCGTTCGGTCTGCTCGCCTACACCGTGTTCCTGCGGATGGCGGTGCCGATCCTGCAGGGACGACTCGCGAGGACGAACGAGCACCTGCCTGAAATCCAGGGAGACGAACCCGAGGTTCCCGTTTCTCGATAAACCACGTTCAACCCACCTCGCTATGGACCGACAGCTCACCGCCGACGACGCCCGTCAATCGCTCACCGCGCATGTCGCGACCAAGGGCGCGGAATTGCACGCACGCTACGGCGCGCGACTCGACTGGAACGGTCTGCAACGGGTGCTCGCGGACCGTTCGCTGGTGCGTTATCCGTGTGAGATTGTCTTTGACGAAAGCCTGCTTCTGCCGGGCGAGTTCGCGCATCCCGAGCAAAAAGGTCCTGCGCTCGAGGATGGCTTCACGATGGCGGTGCATCCGTTTTTCCTCACCCGGCCGGACCACGTGCCCGCGCTGGTGCTCTACCAACTTGTGGCGGTGAACTACGGCGGGTTCGCCTCATCCGAGGACGCTGAAACCTTCGGCGCCGCCGCGCTTGGTATCACCCGCGATGACTATTACGCGTTGCTCTGCGAGTGCGCCGACCAAGTCGGCGGCGCTCCGGAGTCCGGACCCGATTGCGGTGGAGGCGGGTGCGCCTGCGGAGCCTGACCCTGCCGGCTGGCGGAACACCGCATCGTATGCACGGGATACCGTTTTCCGGCGAATGAGGGACGTGATCGACGGTAGGGGCCGGTAGGGAAACGCCCCATACTTTCGGGTGCAGCGGACGGCTATGCTGAGGATCATGAACATCCTGCTCATAGTCATTCTCTGTCTGCTCCTGTTCGGCGGCGGCGGTTTCTACATCGGCGGTCCCGCCGTCGGTGGCGGTGGCGTGGGCCTGATTTTGCTGATCGTGCTCGTCGTTTACCTGATGGGCGGTTTCCGCAGCAGCAAGTAATCGCCCGAGCGCCTGCGTCGCGACACAGGTCCTCACCCCTTTGTTGTTCATCGGCGCGGACGCACCGGGCGGCTCCTTCTTTTCTCCCCAGACCGGGAGATTCCAAAAACAAACCCAATGAAAAAGACCCAACTGATCCTTGCCAGCGCGTCATTCCTCCTCGCCGGCGCCCTCACGGCCTCTGCGCAAACCGAAACGACCGCCAATACCGCGCCCGCGAGCTCATATCGTGCGGCGGATGACTTTGGCGCGCGTTCGGGCGACTGGGAGTTTATGCTCGGTGGCGGCGGCTCCAGCAACCAGGACATGGACAATTCGCTTGGTGGCGTGAATTTCTCCGTCGGCCGTTTCTTGAGCGACACGTTCGAGCTCTCCGTTCGCCAGTCGGTCAACTATTCCAACGGTGCGGGCGGTGGCGGCGCGAACTACGACGGCTCCACCTTCGTCGCGGTTGACCAACACTTCTGCACCGGCCGTCTTCGTCCGTTCGTCGGCCTGAATCTCGGCTATCTTTACGGCGACACCACGCACAACACCTTCGCAGCCGGCATCGAGGGCGGTCTGAAGTTCTACGTGCAGCCCAAGGCATTCCTCTTCGCGCTGGCGAACTACGCCTGGACCTTCGATCACGCCAGCGATGCGGACGAAAACTTCGGCGACGGCGCCTTCCTCTGGACCGTTGGCGTCGGTTTCAATCTCTGACGCCTGTTTCCCTCGGTTGAACGCCAACCGTGCCTCGCACCCCGCGGACCCGTTCCGCGGGTTTTTTTTGGGGGCTCGGGCGTCTTTCCTCGCTCCGCCGGCTTGGTTGAAAGTATCCGTGGCGATTTCAGGGAATCACGCTCAGCATGCGGAGGATGCCTGCCGATTCCATGAACATCCCTCCGTCTCGGGACCTTACGGAGGTCAACCGGGATTTTTATGATGCGTTGTGGGCGGACACCTACGTCGAGCGACCCGAGCGCTTTAACACCTGGGGGCTTGTGGCCGGCTTGCTGCCTCAATCGCCCGCCCGCTTGGAGGTGGGGCCCGGGTTGCGTCCCCGACTGCCGGTGGCCGGCACGGATTTCATCGATCTGAGCGCGACGGCGGTGGCTCGGCTCAACGCCCTCGGCGGACGCGCGGCGGAGGGCGAGATCACCGCGTTGCCGTTTGCCACGGGGCGGTTTGAGCTGGTGGCGGCGTTTGATGTGATCGAGCACGTCGAGGATGACCGGCGGGTGTTCGGCGAACTCGCGCGGGTGCTCAAGCCGGGCGGCGTTCTTTTGTGCTCGGTGCCCCTGCATGCTTCGCACTGGACGAGTTTCGACGTTTGCGTGGGCCATGCCCGCCGTTATGATCCGGCCGCGTTGCGGCGACTGCTCGCCGAGCACGGTTTTGTCATCGAGCAAAGCGCGGTGTTCGGGATGCAGCCCAACAATGTCCGGCTGCTGGATTACGGGGTGCGGATGCTCACCCAGCGGCGCAGGCAGGCCATGCGTTGGTATAACCGGGTCTTCATGCCGCTCGGCATGCTGTTTCAAAAGAAGCTGAAGTTTTTCCCCGGATTGTTGAACACCGACGGCGTGCACGAGGTGGCTTTGGTGTGCCGGCGAGGGTGACGCAGTTGAGTGGACGAATCCGGTGATGATCGGACGATGCGCGTTCCGGGATGCGTCGCCATAAGGTATAGACCTACCTTTATCGGAGGGACGCGCAACGGCCTGATCGATTGCTTCGTATCAGAAGTCGGCCTATCTTTGATTAACCCCGGTTCCCATGAACTTTACCCTGTCGCATCTGGCGGGATTGTTTTTTGGACATGCACTGCTTGTTCAGGCGATGCTTGCCGGCGAAGTCGTTCCGGAAAAGTCCGCGGTGGAGGGCGAGGTGGCGCCGATGCCCGGCGTTTTCAACACGGAGTTGCCGCGATTGTTAAACCCCGATTTCCTGCGGCTGAGTCTGCGGCCGCATTTCGGCGACTTTGTCCATCACGACCACCTGAGGCTTACGTTGGGTGCCCGTTACGCGCTCACGTCGCAGTGGGAGCTCAGCGGCGATACGGACATGTATGTGTCGCACGGTCTGGGCGACGTGCCCGTGGGCAAGGAGGCGGGATTTGCCAAGGTGCGACTGGGCGTAAAATATAATTTCAGCGATTTCCTCAGGCCGTATTGGACGACGGCGGTGGGCTTGAAATATACGTTCCCCGTGGGGAATCCTCCGCCTGATCTTACGGACGGTCTGCATCACATCACACCTTACATGACGCTGGCGCATCGATGGGAAAGCCGTCGCGACTTCACCACCTTCGTGAGCTACGGCTTGGATTTTGTGACGCAATCCGATGTGCGCGGCACCATCGAGGACAGCGGGGTCGATGCCAACACGTGGTTCATCACGCCGGGCGTCGTCTGGCATCGGGGCGCGTTCGACTACTCGTTGGAGACGGTGTTTAAGAGCACGGCGGGCTTGGAGTCGAACGATGAATACCGGGTGACGTTGCGCCCCGGCGTCAAATGGACCTTGCCTCCCGGACTCACGTTTCACTCACGCAGCCGCTGGGTGGTCGGCGTGAGCGTTCACGCGGATTATGGTTCAACGGGGTCGGATTTTGGCACGAGCCTGCGGCTGGAGACGAACTTCGACTTCAAGCGATTATTCAAGGGCAGCTCCGGCTCCGGTGTCGACGCGACCAAATAAGCCGGCACGCTGCGAAGCACCTTATGAGCGGAATGTGTGCGAAATGGGCGGAGCCGGTGCGGATCGCGATGCCGGTGCTGGCGGTCCTGCTGATGACCGGTTGTGCCTCCGCTCCCGGCGAACCGCCCGCGACGACGGTCTTGCGGGCGCAACGCCGTGCCGAGGCCGGCCGGCCGCTGGAGGAGCGAGTCGACACTATCGAGCGACGGCTCTTCACCGATTTCTACGAGGAAAGCCTCGGGCTGATCACCAATTTCAATGTGGTTCGCGACGGGCACACCGAGAAGGGGCCGGTCGACGTCGAGCAGAGCGCCCATTTGCTGGTCGGCCTCGCCTGTAAATACGCCGCGACCGGCGATCCCGTCGCGCAAGAGCGCGCCCGGCGCCTGCTGACCGGCTTGGACTCCCTTGACCGGGCCAACGGCCTGGACGGTTTCCTGCCTTTGCAGGTGAGGGCTGCGGACGGCGGTGTCGAGGTGGTCAGCGAGCGTTTCGTTTCCAGCTCTTACACGCAGCTCCTCTATGCCGAGGTGCTGGCCTGGAAACTTTTTTCAGATCCCGGGCTCAAGGAGGCGATTCGCACGCAGGCGAAGCGCATGCTGGATCACCTCCTCGCGAACAATCTCGTGGTCGTCGATGGACAGGGCCGGCCGCTGCCGTATTCCGACTCCTCGGTGAAACGCCGTGTTTTCGGAACCGGCCGGGAACTGGAGACGCTGTCCTTCGTGCGCGCGGCCTGTTTCTTCGGCGAGGATGATCCCCGGCGGTTGGAGGCGTTGCTCGCGCTGCGGAAACGCATCGAGGAGGACTACCATTACGCCCGCATGTCCTTCATCCTGCATGTATCGGTTCCGCTGTTTGAGGTGCCGACGCCGTCGAGCTCATGGCTCAACCTGATGAAGCTGGCCACGCTGGTCGAAACGACCGGTTCCGGACAATACCGCCGGCTGCTTCATGGGCTGGCGGACGATTATCGCGCGCATCAGAACCCATTTTTCATCGCGCTCGATTTGATCCACGGTCCCGCGCGGTCCCCTGAATCGGCGGCGGCGCAGGAGAAAACCGCGCGGAGTCGTTTGGAGACCTATCCGCTGACGAACGATTCGACCGAACTTCAAAACCTCGGCCGTGCGCCGTATCGGCTGCGCGTGCCGCCGCATTTTGTGAAAAGCACGCTCGCGTTCGAAGCGACGCGCCCCGTCCCGTTCTACGACAAGGCCGGCGACCGGTATCAATGGAAACGCAACCTCCTGCTCCTCGATGGCAACCTCGGCGGCGACGGTCGCAAGGTGTTTTCCGGTGTCGATTGCTATGAGGCGTATTGGATGCTCGCTTACGCAAAAACGCTCCGGACCGGCGCGAAGTGAAAGGGAGGCGGAGCGTCACGCGGCGGCGTGACCGTTCCAGTCAGGCTTCAGGAATTCGCGCACCTCGTCGTCGGTGGTTTGCGAGAAATCGTCGAACCACTCGCCCACGCCGGAAAAGTCCTCCGGCATGATGACGGCGACAAAGTCGTCCACCTCGTCGAGCATTTCCAGATAGGTCGAATGGGCGACCGTCGGCGTGGCGACGATGATGCGGGCGGGTTTTTGCATCCGCAGTGCCTTGACGGCCGCGCGCATGGTTGCGCCGGTGGCGATGCCGTCGTCGACGAGGATCACGGTCCGTCCGCGCAGGGCGGGAGGCGGGCGGCCGTCGCGATAGGTCTGTTCGCGACGGAGGAGTTCGTGCTGTTCGCGCTCGGCGACCTTCTCGATTGTTTGAGGGCGGATTTGATGCGCGTCGATGATCGGCTGGTTCAGCACCCGCACGCCGCCCGAGGCGATGGCGCCCATGGCAAGTTCCTCGTGGCCGGGCACACCCAGTTTGCGGACGATGAAGACATCGAGGGGCGCGCGCAGATGCCGCGCCACCACGCGGGCCACGGGCACGCCGCCGCGGGGCAGGGCGAGCACGATCACATCGGGACGGTGGGCGTAGCCGCGCAGTTTGCGCGCGAGCAGTTCGCCGGCTTCGGTTCGGTTGCGGAATCTGAGATTCATGGCGGATGAATTTTGACCGGGATGGCTCCGAGGCTGGAGTCATCGAGACTTCAAGTGTCGCTGGAACCAGGCGGCAGCCAACGCGGCGACCTTCTCCAGCGCGCCCGGCTCGGCGAACAGATGGGTGGCGTCCGGCACCGTCACGAGTTGTTTTTTGCAGGACAAACGCGCATAGGCTTCGTCGTTGAGTTCGATCACGCGGTCGTCGGCCCCGCCCACGATGAGGAGGGTGGGCGCATGCACGCGGTCGAGGAAATCGCCGGCCAGATCCGGCCGGCCGCCGCGCGAGACCACGGCTTGGATGAGCGGGCCCAGTTCCGACGCGGCCATCAAGGCCGCCGCCGCGCCGGTGCTGGAGCCGAAATAGCCGAGGCCGAGGTGCTGGGTGGACGCTCGCGAGGTCGCCCAGCGCGTGGCGTGGACCAATCGAAGCGCGAGCAATCCGATATTGAAACGCAGGTGGCCGGTGTCGGCCTCCTCGACCTCTTCGTTGCGGGTGAGCAGATCGAAAAGCAGCGTGGCGACACCGGCTTCCTGGAGGGTGCGGGCGACGGCTTGGTTGCGCGGGCTGCGCCGGCTGCTCCCGCTGCCGTGGGCGAATAAAACGAGACCGGTCGCATGGGCGGGGATGATCAGCTCGCCGGTGAGTTGAACTTCGTCGGCCGGAATCGAGACCGTTTGAAACATCCAGTCGGCGCGGCTCGTGCCCGTGCCGGGAAATGGGGAAACCGACGTGTGTTTTCCGTCCGAACTGTGGGACGAAAATCTCATAAACACAGTATACCCCGATTTCCCATATTTGCGCCCGGTATTTTCGGGCGAACTCGCGGCGAGCTCCAAGAGCCCGTCTATCGGCATCCATGTGAGGCCGGCTGGGAGCGGGCCGGTCAGCCGATCGAATTGGCTGGCCGGTCGCCATTCCTGAATTCGGGCTCGTGCGCCGGGGGCGCGTCATGGAAGCGCGGAGGGAATCCGGCGGCGGAGACATAAAAAAGGCGTCGCGGGATTCGCGACGCCTTTATCGGGATGAATCGAATGCCTAAGCGCAGGCTATTCCTGCCTCAGAGGTATTTGTCCGTCACGGCGCCTTCGGAGGCGGTGGCGACGAGCTTGGCGTATTTGGCGAGGACGCCGCGGGTTTCTTTCGGAGGAAGCGGCTTGTAGGCGGCCATGCGGGCGGCGTATTCGGTGTCGGGGATGAGCACGCTGATGGTGTTCTTCACGGCGTCGATTTCGATGGTGTCGCCCGTTTTCACGATGCCGATGGGACCGCCCTTGGCGGCTTCGGGGGTGATGTGGCCGACGTCGAAACCGTGCGAGCCGCCGGAGAAGCGACCGTCGGTGATGAGCGCGACGTCTTTGATGAGGCCGCGACCGGCGACGGCGGACGTGGGGGACAGCATCTCGCGCATGCCGGGGCCGCCGACGGGGCCCTCGTTGCGGATGACGACCACGTCGCCCTTCACCACATCGCCGCGGAGGATGCCCTTGAGCGCGTCTTCCTCGCCCTCGTAGACCTTGGCGGTGCCCTTGAAGTAGAGGCCTTCCTTGCCGGTGATCTTGCCGACGGCGCCGCCGGGGGCGAGGTTGCCGTGGAGCACGCGGAGGTGGGTGGTGGCCTTGATGGGCTGGTCGAAGGGCCGGATGATGTCCTGTTCGGCCGGATAGGCGGGGTAGGGTTGAACGTCCTTGAGGGTTTCCGCGATGGTCTCGCCGGAGACGGTGAGGCAGTCGCCGTGGAGCATGCCGCGGTCGAGGAGCATCTTCATCATCGGGCGGATACCGCCGATGCGGATGAGGTGGGCCATGCCGTATTTGCCGAAGGGCTTCACGTCGGCAAGGAGGGGGACACGTTCGCCGATGGTCTTGAAGTCCTCGAGGCTGAGCGGCACGCCGGCGGAGTGCGCGATGGCGAGCAGGTGGAGGATGAGGTTGGTCGAACCGCCGAGCGCGAGGCACACGGTGATGGAGTTTTCAAAGGCCTTACGCGTCATGATGTCGCGGGGCTTGATGCCCTTCTTGAGCATGGCCAGGACGGCGGCGCCGGCGCGCTCGCAGTCCTCGCGCTTCTCTTTGCCGATGGCGGTCTGGGCGGAGCTGTTGGGCAGGCTCATGCCGAGGGCCTCGATGGCGGAGGCCATGGTGTTGGCGGTATACATGCCGCCGCAGGAGCCCGGGCCAGGGATGGCGGAGGACTCGATCTCGTGCAGGCCCTTGTCGTCGAGCTCGCCCTTGGCGTGTTTGCCGACGGCCTCGAAGACGGAGACGATGTCGAGGGGTTTTTTCTTGTCGCAGTCGGAGGGGGCGAAGCCGGGGAGAATGGTGCCGCCGTAGATGAACACGGCGGGGCGGTTAAGGCGGGCGATGGCGATCATCGCGCCGGGCATGTTTTTGTCGCAGCCGCCGATGGCGACCAGGCCGTCAAAGCCCTCGGCGGCCACGGCGGTCTCGATGGAGTCGGCGATGACGTCGCGGGACACGAGCGAGTAGCGCATGCCCTGCGTGCCCATGCTGATGCCGTCGGTGACGGTGATGGTGTTGAAATAGACGGCTTTGCCGCCGGCGGAATTGACGCCTTTTTGCGCGTGTTCGCTGAGTTCGCCGAGGTGGACGTTGCAGGGCGTCATGTTGCTGGCGGCGGAGGCGACGGCGATCTGCGGCTTCTGGAAGTCCTCGTCGTTGAAACCGACGGCGCGGAGCATGGAACGGGCGGCGGCGCGGTCGTTGCCGTCAACAACGACGGCGGAGTGCGGACGGGGGAAGGCGGAGGGCTGTTGGCACATGGGATTAAAGGGAGGACCAAACCAAGCGGCGACCGGGGCCGCAAGTTGAGAGTTGAGCGATTGAAACGGCGGGCCGGCGACCCTGATTTCCAGGGTTGCGTCGGGTGACGGCGACCGCATCACTCTCGGGCTTCTTTCGCATGGCGTTTAACCTCAAAAAAGTGCTCAAGGCGCTGCTCTTCTCCTCGAGCCAGCCCCTCTCGGTAAAGGACATCCAGACGGCGTTCGCCCGTTTCCATGACCAAGCCGCGCTGCCCATGGCCGTGGTCGATCCCACCGCCGAGGCCGCGGAGGTGCCCGCCGATCCGGCCGACGCCCCCGCCGCCACTGCGGAGGGCGAGGCGGCCGAGGCGATCATCGCCATGCCGGGTGAGACCGACGCCGACCTTTACCAGGACGTGCCGTCGCTCATCACCGCCACGCAGATCCGCGAGGCCATGGACGAACTCGCCGCCGAATTGCGCGCGGCCGACGACATCTACCTGCTCATCGATGGCGCGAGCGGTTACCGCTTGGTGACCCATCCGCGTTTCGCCCGCTGGATCCGCATCCTGCGCGACGAGCCCGCGCCCGCGAAACTCACCCAGTCCGCCCTCGAAACGCTCGCCATTTGCGCCTACCGCCAGCCGGTCACGCGCACCGAGATCGAGACCATTCGCGGCGTCTCCGCCGAGGCCGGCCTCAACAAGCTCCTTGAACGCGAACTCGTTTACATCGTCGGTCGCGCGGACCTGCCGGGACGTCCCCTCCAATACGGCACGACGGACAAGTTCCTGGAGTTCGTCGGCGTGAAGTCGCTGGTCGAGCTGCCCGCCTCGGACGTGCTCTCGCCGCGCCAGATCGACGAGTGGCTCAAGAACGCCATCAACGCCACGCCTCCGGCCGACGCCGAGATGGGCCTGCCGCTTGAAGAGGGCGAAGGCGAGACGCCCAATCTCTCGGAGGTCGATGTCAAACACGTGCCGTTGTCCGCCGAAACCGCGGCCGAGGTGTTCGTCGAGGCCCCCGCCGAAGAATCTTCCGCGTCCGTCGAACCGATGCCCGAGCCCGAGGCTCCGGCCGCCGACGAGGACAAACCCGCTTCCGCCTGATCATGTCCGACCCGCTCCAACCCATCCGGGAACAAATCGACGCGCACGACCGCCAGCTCGTCGAGCTGCTCAACAGCCGCCTCGCGCTCGCCGCCGAGATCGGCAAGCTCAAGCGCAGCACCGGCGGCCAGATCTACGTGCCCGAACGCGAGGACGCGGTGTTCCGTAAGGTCACCGCGCTCAACCAGGGCCCGATCAAAAACGAGGCGCTCCAGGCCATCTACCGCGAGATCATGTCGGCGGCCATCGCCCTCGAGAAACCGCTGCTCATCGCCTACCTCGGACCGGAGGCGACCTATACGCACGCCGCCGCGATCAAGAAGTTCGGCGCGAGCGTCGACTACTCGGCCATCGCGACGATCTCCGATATTTTCACCGCCGTCGAAAAGGGCGAGGCCGACTATGGCATCATCCCGATCGAGAACTCCACCGAGGGCTCCGTGCGCGAGGCGCTGGACGGCTTCGTCGAGAGCGACCTCAAGGTCGTCGCGCAGGTGGTCTTGGAGATCAATCACGCGCTGATCTCGGCTACGCCGCTCGACAAGATCGAACAGATTTATTCGAAGGACCAGGCGCTCGCTCAGTGCCGCGCGTGGCTGCAACGCCACCTGCCGCATGCGCAGTTGATCGACACCGCGAGCACCGCCAAGGCCGTGCAGATTGCCAAGGAGACCCCCGGTGCGGCGGCCATCGCGGCCGAGCTCGCCGCGCAGGTGCAGGGCGTGCCGGTGCTGGCGAAAAACATTCAGGACAAGAACGACAACACCACGCGCTTCTTTGTCATTGGCAAAAAAGCCTCCGGTCCGGTCGGCGGCGGCCGTGATCTCACCAGCCTGGTGATCTCGCTGGGCGACGAGGCGGCTTCGCATTCGGGCTCGCTGTTGAAGATGCTCATGCCCTTCAGCCAGCGCGGCATCAACCTTTCGAAGGTCGAATCGCGTCCTAGCAAAAAACGTCCGTGGGACTACCTGTTCTTCATCGACGTGACGGGCCACTACGACGATCCGCAGATGAAGGAAGCCATCGGCGAGCTGAAGAAATTCTGCCCGCTGGTGAAGTGGCTGGGCAGCTATCCGGCGGTTCAATAAGGTTCCGCAAACAAAAAGGCCGCGGCATTCAGCCGCGGCCTTTTTGTTGAGGGTGATGTCGCGAGAAGCGACCTCGTCGCACGGACTTTTACCAGTGCAGGTATTCGCCTTTTTCCAGGTCGAGGGCGAACTCGACGAAGAGCTGCACGGTGCGCTCGACGTCTTCAAGGTCCACAATCTCGCTCGGTGTGTGCATGTAGCGAAGCGGGATGCTTACCAGACCGGTGGCGATGCCGCCGCGACCGACTTGGATCGCGCGGGCATCGGTGCCGGTGGGACGCGGATCGGCTTCGAGCTGGTAGGGGATCTTGAGCTTCTTGGCGGCCTTCACGAGGCGCTCGAAGACCTTCGGGTTGATATTGGGGCCGCGGCAGATGATCGGGCCGCCGCCGAGCTTGGTTTCGCCGAACTTGCGCTGGTCGCAATCGGGATGATCGGTCGCGTGGCCGACGTCGACGGCGAGCGCGATGTGCGGGTTGACCGCGTAGGCGGCCGTGATCGCGCCGCGCGTGCCGATCTCCTCCTGGGCGGTGGCGACGGACACGAGTTTGGCGGCGAGTTTTTTCTTCGCGGCGGCGAGGCGGATCAGCGTTTCGCCGACGACGTAGGCGCCGACTTTGTTGTCGAAGGCGCGGGCGGTGCCGACGCTGCCGTGGATCAGCTCAAACTCGTGGTCGTAGGTGACGGTGTCACCGATGGAGACTCGTTCGAGCGCCTCCTTTTTGGAGCGGGCGCCGATGTCGATCCAGATCTCGTGGATCTCGGGGACCTTCTTGCGGTCGCCCTCGTCCATCAGATGGATGGCGCGCTTGCCGGTCACGCCCTTGATCGGGCCGTTGGCGGTCTGGATGACCACGCGGCGGCCGGAGATGACCGTGCGGTCATGGCCGCCGATGGTGTCGAAGTAGATGAAGCCGTCCTTGTTGACGTAGGTGATGATGAGGCCGAGCTCGTCCATGTGGCCGGCGAGCATGAGGACGGGGTCTCCCTTGGGGTTGAGCGTGGCGATGCGGTTGCCTAGGGCGTCCTTGGCGTAGGTGTCGGCGGCGGGTTTGACGAAATGATCGAAGACTTTCTGGGCTTCGAACTCGGCGCCGGAAGGCGAACGGGCATGGAGCAGATCGACGAGAAACGCGGGGGCCTGGTATTTCGACATGGGAGTGGATTAGACGGTTTTCACCACGAAACACACGAAATACACGAAAAGAAGGCCGGAATGCCGGGCGGGTGTTTTTTTTGCGCAGGCAGGCGCGGCTTTTGGCGGGCGACACCGCCACGGTTCGGAGCGCGAGCAAGCTCGCTGCCTACGCGAAGAACTCCTTTCCCGGGAACACCCTAATTCGCGATCCTGAGTTAGGATCGCGACCGCAAGCACGCCAACCCGCGCCTGCAAGCAGGCGGCCTGCCTCTCAAATTAGGATTTCGGCGTTTCTCTCCGCAACACGCCCTAATGGGCGCATCAGGATTGGTTTTATCGTGGCGGATGGTGAGGCGCGCGAGGCGACCGGTTAAAAAAACAGTTTAGTTGGGGCGGTTATACGGGTAGACCCTAGGCGCGAGGTCATCCGGTCAGTTCCCCGTCCTATGACATCCATGAGCCCACAACGCTCGGTTTGGAGTAATCCCCTGCGGGAGGGGGTGTGCATCGGCCTGTTGAGTTTTGGGGTGTCGGCGCTCTGCATCGCCGCGATTTTTCTGCAGGCGCGGCAGGCGCAGGTGGAGGCGGTGCGGGTCGAGTTGGGCCGTCTGGCGCGGCAGGTGGCGGCGTCGGTCGATGGCGATCTGCATGGGACCCTGCGCGATCCTTCGCAGATGAACTCGCCCGATTACGAGCGCGCGCTCCAGCCGCTTGTGGCCTTTCACCGGACCGTGCCGGAAATCTTTTACGTTTATACGGCCATCCTGCAGGGCGACGAAATCCGCTTCGTCCTCGACACCGCCAACCGGCCCGGGCAACTGGGGTTCAACCGGCAGATGGAGCCCTCCTTGCTGATGGATCTCTACAAGGAGCCGGATGCGATCGTGTTCGCCGCGTTGCGCAAGGGCACGGTCGAGGTGGACACGAAGATCGTCGAGGATGAGTTTGGGTCTTTCATCAGAGGCGTGGCCCCCTTCTTCGATCGGCAGGGGCGTGTGGCCGGGGTGGCGGGGGTGGATTTGAGCGCGGCCGGGCTGGACAAGCGGATGGTGCCGGTGCGGCGGGCGGCGTGGTCCGCGCTGGTTATCGCCTTGGGGATGTCGGGCGCGACTGGCTGGGGCCTGGCGCGCTTTCGCGCCGTGGCTTTGGGACGGGAGCGCCAGTGGCTCCGGGCGGAGGAGCGGAAACTGGAAACGGAACGCATCAATCAAAGCCTCAGCCATAAGATCAAGTTGCTTGAGGTGGCGGACCAGGTGAACCGGCTGCTGGTGGACGAGCGCGACTTTGACGCGGTCCTGCCCCGCATCCTTCCCTTGCTGAGGGAGGCAAGCGGTGCCGACCGGGTGCGCTTTCTGGAGGCGAACGCGGATCAGCATGCCGGCCGCCTGGTCGTCACGGTGAAGTGCGAGTGGTGCCGGAGTTGCCCGGCGTTCCGGGAGTCGTGGTGCGGAGGCTGCACGATCAGCCAGGCCGGGGGGGCGCCCTGCGGACGCTTCGATTTCGAGGAGCATCTGTTCGCCGACTGGATGGCGGAGTATGCCAAGGGCGCGGTGATCGATGCGCAGGTCCGCGATCTTCCGCCCGAAAAGCGCGGTTTTTTCGAGAAGCAGGGCATCCGCTCGCTGCTCGTGGTTCCCCTCCATTTCGATGAAGGCGGAGGGAGTCTGATCGCCTACGAGAATCTGGAGAAAGAGCATTGGTTCTCCGAGGACGAGGCGGCGATCCTGCGTTCGCTGAGCACGAACATCGGGGTGAGCCTGCTGCGCAAGCGGGTCGAGGACGAAAGGGAAAGCAACCGGGCGTTGCTGGGCGGCGTGCTCAACAGTTCCATCGACGCGGTCGTGGCGCTCCGGGCCATTCGCGATGAAGACGGCCTGGTTCGGGATTTCGAGATCATCCTGATCAATCCGAGCGGGGCGCGCATGGCGGGACGGGGGATGGCGGAGTTCCATGGCATGCGCCTCCTGGAGGTGTTCCCCGACTTATACACCGACGGGCTTTTCCAGAAACTGACCTCCGTTCTCGACGGAGGCGGTGATCTGGATGTCGAGCACCACCTGGGGCCGAGGTCGCCCTGGGCGTGGTGCCGGATGGTGGCGGTGAAACTGGGGGACGGCCTGGCGATGACACTTTCGAACATCACGGCGCGCAAACTGAGCGAGCAGGAGCTCCTCCGGGCCAAGGAGGGTGCCGAGGCGGCCGACCGGGCCAAGAGCGAGTTCCTCGCGGTCATGAGCCACGAGATCCGCACGCCTTTGAACGGCGTCATCGGCTCCACCTGCCTGCTGCTCGACACGACGCTGGATCCGCTTCAGCGGGAACATGTCGATACCATCCGGGTGAGCAGCGAGATGCTGGTGGGGCTGATCAACGACATCCTCGATTTCTCGAAGATCGAGGCGGGACAGGTGGAACTCGAGTCGCTTCCGCTGTGCCCGGCCGATCTGCTGGCCCATGTCGTGCAGATCACGCATTCCTCCGTGGAGCACAAGGGGCTGACGATGGACGCCGCGCTCGATCCGGACGTGCCGGCGGTGGTCCTGGGCGACCAAGCGCGGCTGACCCAAGTGCTGGTCAATCTCGCGGGCAACGCGATCAAGTTCACCAGCGCGGGATCGGTGTGCATCCGCGTGACCCGTGACGACGATCCCTCGAAGGCGCAGCGGGACTGCGTCCGCATCCGTTTCTCGATCACGGATACCGGCATCGGTATTCCGGCCGACAAGATCGAACGGCTGTTCAAACCCTTCAGCCAGGCGGACTCGTCCACGACCCGCCGTTTTGGGGGGACGGGGCTCGGCCTGGCGATCTGCAAGCGTCTTGTCTCCCTGATGGGCGGTGCAATCACCGTGGAAAGCACCCCGGGACACGGCTCGAGTTTTTCATTCACCTTCCAGACCCGGACGTGTCACGACGACGTCGCGGCGATCCGGCATCCGGTCGTGCCTCTGTCAACGTCGGTGTCCGGCCTGAACGGGAGCGACGGGAGGGGGACGGACGCAGGCCGGGTCTTGGCGGCCCGCCATCCGCTGCGCATCCTCGTCGCGGAGGACAACGCGGTGAATCAACGGATCGTCCTGCTCATGCTGGGCAAGCTGGGCTATGCCGCCGACATGGTCGGCAACGGGCGGGAGGCGGTCTCCGCCTGGGGCAAGGACGCCTACGATTGCATCTTCATGGACATCCAGATGCCCGAGCTCGATGGCTACGGGGCCACCCGGGAGATCCGTCAGCGGGAGGGCAAGATGGAGGGGGCGCGTCCCCCGGTGTTTATCTGCGCGCTCACTGCCGACGCCATGCTCGACGATCGCATCCACTGCATGGAGGTGGGGATGAACGACTACCTGTCGAAACCGCTGACCCTGACGAAGCTTGCCGCGATGCTTGAACGGGCGGCGAAGGAGCGTGCGGACGCGGTGCCGGTGTGAGCGCCGCGGTTCAGCGCTTGATCAGGTCCGCAATCTCTTCGAGCGGGTAGGTCAGGATCTCGGCGAGCGTGGGGTGATACCACGGGGCGCGGAGCAGGTCGAAGACCGTGGCCTTCATCGCGAGCGGTCCGCTGAAGATGTGGATCAACTCGCCGGCCTGCGGGCCGACGATCTCGGCGCCGAGGATGCGTCCGCGTTTCGGTTCGGCGATGACCTTCACGTAGCCGTAGTTCGCGTCCATGAGGATGGATTTGCCGTGGTCGTTGAACGGATACGATGCTACGAGAAATTTTTCGCCACGACCGACGAGTTCGCTTTCCTGCGCGCCGATGGTGGCGAGCGGGGGATCGGTGAAGACCACGTTGAGCAGCAGCGCGGGGTCGATGGGTTTGATTTTTTTGACGCCGAACGCGTGGCGGGCGGAGAGTTCGCCCTGGGCGACGGCGAGGTGGACGATGTCGTGCGGACCGCAGACATCGCCGCCGGCGTAGATGTGCTTGGCGGTGGTCTGCTGCCAGCGATTGACGAGGATGCGACCGGAGGGGGTGAGCTTCACGCCGGCGGCGGCGAGGTCGAGTCCGTCGGTGTTGGGTTCGCGACCGAGGGCGTTGAAGAGGTAACGAGCGCGGCGGATGAGCGGTTTGCCACTGCTGGTGAACTTCACGGTGACGCCCTTCGCGTCGCCGGAGACCTTTGCGATCTTCGTGTCGGTGTGCAGGTCGATGCCCTCGTCGCGGAAGGCCTGCTGGACGACTTCGCTGGCGGCGGGCGAGTGGTCCTTGAGGATGTTTTTGCTGCGCTGGATGAGAGTGACCTTGGAGCCGATACGGCGGAGGAACTGGGCGAGCTCGCAGGCGACGATGCCGCCGCCGAGGACGATCACGCTCTCGGGAATGAAATCGAGTTCGAGCACGTCGTCGCTGGTCCAGAACGGCGTGGCGGCGAGGCCGGGGATGGCGGAGGGCACGCTCACTTTGGAGCCGGTGCCGATGAGGAATTTTTTGGCGGAAAGCGTGCGGCCGTCTACGAGTGCGACGGTGTGCAGATCGACGAAACGGGCGCGGCTGCGGTAGACGTCGTATTTGCCGGACTCGAGAGCCTGGATGCGGTAGTCGGCGAATTCGCCGATGATTTTGAGCTTACGCGCGTGCAGGGTCTTCATGTCGGCCTTGGCCGACGGGATGCGCAGGCCGAAGGTTTTCCCCTTCTGGGCGAGGTGGAGGATCTCGGTGGAGTAGAGGAGCGTCTTGGACGGCATGCAGCCGTTGAGGATGCAAAGACCGGCGATCTTTTTTGCGCCGTCGACGATGGCCACGCGTTTGCCGAGACCCGCGGCGGTGCGGGCGGCGTTGAACCCGGCGGAGCCTCCGCCGATCACGAGAAGATCGTAGGGTCTGGACATGCGGGAAGATGGCACAATCAGCGGCCTTTGCCAAAGAGCATGATGTGAATCGTCTTTAGCACGATGGCGGCGTCGATGAGGAAGGAGAAGTGCCGGATGTAGTAGAGGTCGTATTCCAGCTTGCGCAGCGTGTCATCGATGTTGGCGCCGTAGGGGTAGTTGACCTGGGCCCAGCCGGTGATGCCGGGCTTCACCAGATGGCGGAAGTGGTAGCAAGGGATCGCGGCTTCATAGCGGTCTACGAGCTTGTCCCATTCGGCGCGCGGACCGATCAGGCTCATGTCGCCACGGAGGACGTTGAGCATCTGCGGGAGCTCGTCGAGGCGGCTGGCCCGGAGGAATTTTCCGATGCGGGTGATGCGGAGATCGCCGACTTTCGTGTAGGCATCCTTGCCGTCGTTAGGGCGCATGGTGCGGAACTTGAACAGGCGGAATGGCACGCGGTTTTTCCCGATGCGCGTTTGGCGGAAAAGCACCGGGCCGCGGTCGTCGATCCAGACGGCGATCGCGATGGCCAGGAAGAGGGGCGCGCCTGCGGTGAGGGCGAAGCCTGAGAGGAGGATGTCGCTGAGGCGTTTCAGGCGCTCGAAGACGGGTTCGCGGGCGATCTTGAAACCTTCCTGAAAGAGCCATGTCTGGTTGAGGCGGTAGAGGGGGATTTTCCGCCAGTAAACCTGATGGAAGAGTTCGAGCGTGTAGGTCGGAATGCCGCGGAAATAGAGGTCCACGAGACGTTGGGAAACGGGCGCGCGGAGTTCACGGTTGTTTTCACGGAGGATGAGGGCCTCGACGTCCATTTCCCCGCGTTCAACTTTGTCCAGCAGTGCGTCCACTGGAGACGGGGCATCATCCGTGGCTTGCGCTTGCGAAACATAGACAACGGGTTGGGCGCAGCGCATGCGGACGCATTCCTGGGCGAAGATGTCTCTACTTTCGTCATCCCCCACAAAAACCAGCGACCGTGTGCGGCGACCGGCGATTCCGGCGGCATACGCCGACCGGCGATAGGCCAGGGATAACGGAGTGTAGATGAAAAAACTAAGGGCGATCACGCCGCGGCTTTGTTGCAGGGGGTAGTCGCCGGTGAGAAAAACGAAGGTGAAGAGCATCGTTCCCACCAAGGCGGCGAGCATCGCGATGATATGCTCGCTGGTGTAGTCGAGGCTCATCATGTCGGTCTGGGGCTTGTAACCGTCGATCAGATAAAAGGCGGTGATGACGAGTAGTGCCGGGACGGCGAGGGGCCAGAGGATCCATTCGCCGGGGATGACGATGCCGCGAAGCCATCCGACCAGGTTGAAGGTCACCGCCAGCATGACCGTGTCGAGCGCCAGGAGGGTGAGCGTCACTTTATGATGCTTGTGCATGGGGAGGGCGGAGGGAATCAGAGGGGCTTTTGGGCCCGCAGGCGACGGATTTCCCGGGTAATATCCTGTTCGTAATGCGCGAGGAGCAGGCAGTAGGCGAATCCTGGCATGCCATCGAGAAAACCGCGTCGCAGGATATATTGATAGGCGAAGCGCAGGATGCCGCGCGCGGGCAGGTGGTAGCTGGCTTCCTTGAGCGCGCGGCGTCGGGCCAGTGGATCGGCACCGCACAGCGCCCGCCACAGCGCGCCGGCCGGGCGGCGCGTTGCGATGAACGCGGCGGCCTCGGCCTTGGCGTAGCGAGCGTGTTTGGCTCGGATTTGAGCCTCGGTCTCCGATGAGAGGTTGTGGAAATAGGCATGGCGCAGGCGCGCCAGTCTCAGGCCCGGAGCCTCGCGCTGACCATGGCCGGACTGCACGAACCTGAAGCGCCGGGCATGGACGAAACGCGCCTGCCAGGCGGGGAAATCCGTGCAGCGGGGAATCCAGCGTCCGCGGAACATCATCTTGGGCGCGGCGAAAAAACCATCGAGCCCCGCCGCTTCGGACGAGGTGGCGCGGGCGGCGCATTCGGCGACCAGTTCGGGCGTGAGGGTTTCGTCGGCGTCGAGGTGAAACACCCACTCGTGGCGGAAGGAAATCGTCTCGTGGGCATGGTTGCGTTGCCGGGCGAAGTTCTCGAAGCGGTTTACGAAGACGCGCGCGCCGGCCGCGCGGGCGATCTCCACGGTGCGGTCGGTGGAGCCCGAGTCGAGGATCACGATATCGTCGCAACCGGCGGCGCTGGCCAGGCAGGCGGGCAGATTCTGCTCTTCGTTGAGGGTGAGAATGACAATGGAGAACATAACCTCAGGGTTCGGCGCGGGTGGACGCCCCTTGCAGGCGGGCATAGCGCACTGCGGAAAAAAACACCGTCCAGAACGTAATGAGCACCGCGCTGCTTGCGAAGGGGAACTCCACCCAGGCATAAAGCGCGATCACTGCGCATCCGAGCAGCGGATACCCGACGAGCGGGTGTGAAAGCATGCGGAGCGGCGCGGACAGAAACGGGACGACCGCCATCATCAGCAGCAAGGTGGTGCCGACAAACCCGGTTTCTGCAACCGATTGCAGCCAGTCGGAATGAGCCTTCACATAGTTGGCTTCGTATTGGCGGGTCGCTTCAAGCGGACGGGGGCGGATGAGCATGAAGGCGGTGCCATAGCTTTCCAGGCCCCATCCGAACACGGGTTTCCGCATGGCGAGCGTCCACGTGTCTTTGTAGAGGGCGGCCCGTTCCTCGAAAAGAGACTGGTTTTGTTCGAGGGCAATGCGGGTTTCGGCGTAGCGCTCGTTGATGGAACGGAGGGCTAGCCAGCCGGCCGCCGTGATGGCGAGGGTGGCGAGCAGGAGGAGGGCGATCATGGGCGGCCACGCCGGACGTTGTTGTGCGCGGCGATGGGCGGAAATGCGCGCGAGCGCGTGAGCGAGGACCACGACGACGACTCCGGCCGTCATCGCGGTGGCGGCCCGTGATGCGCTGACCGGGGCGCTCACCGCGAGCACCAGCACGCCGATCACCGCAACGGTGAAAGGCGAGTGCCACAGGTTGCGGGCCCGGTGGTTGAGGGCGTGATAGAAGACCATTCCCGCCGCGGTCGTGAGCCACAGGATCATGAACGCGCCCCAATGATTGTAATAAATGAACGTGGCGAAAAAACGGGGGTTGGGCGAAGTCGCCGCGCCGAAATAATACCCGTGGTCGGACAGTTTTTGGACGGTGCCGAAGACCGCGAGCACGAGGGCGTTGGCCGCCCCCCAAAAGAACAGTCGCCGCAGGGCGTTACGACTGCGCACCACCAAAAGAATATTGAAGGCGGCCAGATAAACGCCCGCCCCGAACGCCAGTTCCTGCAACGTCTTCCGGGGATCGACGGTGCTGGGCCAGCCGTGATGGGGTGCGCCGTGATGCACTCGCAATGTTTCTCCTTCGAATTGGAGGGGCACAAAGCTGGGATTGAAACTGCTGGTGATCACGAGGGCGACGAAGAGCAGCCAAGGCAGCAGCCACCAGGCCTTGCGACGCGCATCGCCGGACTGGACGAAAGCGGCGACGGTCAGGCAAGCGCCCAAATCGGCCCAGATGGCCAGCGCGGAGCGCATCCACCCGATGTTGCCGCCGTAAACCCAGCTCGCCGCCAGGAGTAAAATGACGACATGCGCCCACACTGCTTTTTCGAGCCACGGGGAAGGTGTTGCGGGAAGCAGGCGTTTCATCCGGCGGCGGCGCGTAGTTCCGCGTAAAATGTGGCGAGCATACCTGCGGTTTTCCCCCAAGAAAACTCCTCGCGGGCCCAGGCGCGTCCACGTTGACCGCAGGCCGCGAGGGTTTCGGGGCTTTCCCGGAGAAGTGTGTCGAGCGTGCGACCATAGTCGTCCCAGGTGACGCAGCGGCCTGCGCCGATGTGGTCGAGGTCTTGCCAGGGGGTCGTGTCGGTCGCGAGCACGGGCACGCCGCGCACCAACGATTCCGCCACGACCAGGCCGAAGTTTTCCGAATGCGACGGCAGCAAAAAGAGGGACGCGGCCGCATAAGGTGGCGGGTGGCGGGTGCCGTCCTCGACGATGATGCGATCCCTGCAGGCGTTACGGGCGACATACGAGTCGAGCTGATTGACGGTGTATTCCTCGGGTATGCCGACGATGAGCAGCACCCAGTCGCCGCGCGATTGGGAGAGCCAGAGGTCGATGAGCTCCAGCACGCGTTTTTTTGCGTGGAAGCGCGAGTAGAACAAGGCGACGCGGCGGCCCGCGAGCACGGGCAGGCGCTCGAGCCAGTGGCGGGCCTCGGCGGCTTCCTTCTTCGCGGATGGGGGCTCGACGCCGTTGGGGGCGACGCAGACGGGTTGGTTGAAGCCAAGGCGGCGGATGTCATCCGCCTCCGACTCACTGGTGGCGTGCCAGCCGGCGGCGGCGGCAAGCGCGCCGGGATGCACCCACCAGGAGGCGAGGCGTTTTTGCAACCGGTGGTGATTCCATGCCCACGGGCTCATCATGCCGCGCGGCGAGATGACGAGCGGAATGCCTTTTTGGGCCGCGGCGAGGTGCGCATGATGAAGCGGGCGCAGCCACAGCCCATGATTGTGGACGAGTTCCGTGTCCGCCTGCCGCAAATGATTACGCAGATCCGGAGCCGGGCATAATCGCGCCGGCCTCCCGCGGGAAAAGATGCGAACGCTCAGGTTTCCCTCGATGCGGGCGGCGCCGTTCCCGTCATGGGCGGTGCTCAACAATTCCACGGTGTGGCCCGCTTCGGCCAGGCCGCCGGCCAGGCCGCGCACAGAGCGCGAAGGGCCGCCATGGCGTTCCTCGATGCTGGCGACGATCTGCGTGATCTTCATTGCGGATCCGGGCGTGGCTTGAGCGGGCGGCAAGGATTTCCTGCACATACCATTCGCGCCGGCTGGTCCCTGACGACGACCGAGCGGGCTCCGATGACGGCGAGTTCGCCGATGGTTACTCCCGGGCCGATGAAAACATCGGCGGCGACCCAGGCATTGCTGCCAATCTCGATGGGCCGCGCATCGAGAGGCATGGACCAGCGCGTGTAGTCGTGGGTGCCTGCACAGAGGTGGGCATTTTGACTGACGTTGGCCCCGTGGTGCAGGGTGACTTGGGCCAAGTTGTAAATACGAACGTCGGGGCCGATCATGGCGCGAGGGGCCAGCCGGAGCTTCCACGGAAACGTGATCCGGACGGTCGGAAAAACCACCACTTGACCGGGGGTTGGAATATCCGCCCCCAAAAGCGTCAGCAGCCACGCCCGCCAGCGGTGACAGGGTCGCGGACTCCAGCGGAAGAGCGTGGCTTGCACAGCTTGCCAGAGAAACCTCAGCATAACTTCGCGCCGGGGATAAGGGGTGAGCGTGTGCTGGCCGAGGTAGGGCTGTTCAGGTGGCATACGGTCAACAGGGGACGAGCGGAATGCGTGTGAGACAATCGCCGAGTTTCACCAAGATCAGGCGGTCATCGGGTGCTTCAGTCGGGCAAGCAGGGTCGAGGCGACGACGGGATAATCAAATTGGCGCGTATGGGCCTGGGCGCGTGCGGACAGGCGATGGCGTTCGTCATCATCGACCAGCAGGCGGGCGATCAGATCGGCGAGGTCGGTTTCGGCGGAAGGAGAGGTGTGGTTGAAAACCAGTCCGGTGGATCCTTCGCGCACGAGTTCGTGAAAACACGGGAGGCCCGAGACGATCGGCGCGCATCCGGCCGCCATGGCTTCGGCCACGGCCACTCCGAAGGTCTCTCCCTGTTCCGCCAGGCTCGGATAGCAAAAAATGTCCAACGCACCGTAATGGCGTGCGAGTTTGGCGGCATCAAACTCGGGGGGGCAAATCTCCAAGCGGTCGCCAAGCTGGGATGCAAAACGAGTTTTTAATCTGTCGAGCCAGGCCTCACCGCCGCCTCCGGCAGGAATGGAAACGGGGCCGACCAACCGGAGCCGCCAGGACGGAAGGTCGGTGCGCGCGGCCAGCCGGGCGGCGGCGGCGAGGAGCAGTTCCACGCCCTTTTCCGGGTTGAGCCGGCCGATAAAACCGATGGTGAGCGGAGTGGTGCGGGCCGCGGCGGCGGCGTGAAGCGTCCAGTCGATCGGCAAGGGAAACGGGAGAATGCGGTCGGCCAGGCTCGGGTTCTCGGCGATGATGCGCGCCGAGACGGCGGCGCTGAGCGAGAGCAGGTGATCGACGCGGCCGTAGAATCGCGTCTGGCCCTTGGGCATGCGGGCGATGACGGACACGACCCGGCCGGCCGAGGGTTTAAGCCGACGCAACCAGACGGGCAGTGCGACGGCATTGGTGATGACGACGTCGCCGGGCGGGAGTGCGCGGGTAACGCGGAGTCCCCAGATGAAATCAAGGAGGAGGTTGAGCGCGAGATAACGGGTGTGATCGGCTCCGGTGATTCGCAGATGACGGACGCCGGCCAGGGTTTCGTGGTCGGGCCAGCCGGGCCAGCGGCGTGAAATAAAGGTAACCTCATGGCCGGCCGCGACGAATTCCCGGCCATCCTGGAGGCCATTCGTGCCACCAGCGCATTGGACGAAACCCGAGGCTATGCGACCCGGGAAGCCGCCCTCGCACGGGAGGCGCTGAGGGGGCTGCCGCCTTCCAATTTCAAGGACGCGCTGCTAGAATTATGCGCTTTCGCAGTCGCCCGATCCTACTGAGCGGCAAGCGCGAAACGTCGGGGAATAGCTCAGCCTGGTAGAGCACTGCGTTCGGGACGCAGGGGCCGGAGGTTCGAATCCTCTTTCCCCGACCATCAAATCAAGCAAAAGGCCACCGTCCCCGGTGGCCTTTTTACTTTGGCT
>Ga0207689_10001062_pt1 | contig 26443 bp, 29 predicted proteins | sample KBSMisM52_FD_184312 | JGI IMG/M metagenome (GOLD analysis project Ga0207689, IMG submission 184312) | Miscanthus rhizosphere microbial communities from Kellogg Biological Station, Michigan, USA - KBS Miscanthus M5-2 (SPAdes) (version 2) | ecosystem: Host-associated > Plants > Roots >...
ACACCCAGTTAATAAATTTATCCATGATCGTATCCGTGTTCTCAGAGTCGGGCACGTTTACGACCATGTTTATTTCAATTTCTTTCATGGTTGCAAAAGTACGGTCTGCCGGCACTTGATCATCTATTGAAAAGATGAAGTTGTAGTTCAAAAAGACACAACTTGTCAAGCCTGTGGCACATGTAGTAATTTCTTGATCACGCTCATCATTTTCTCGCCCTTCTCCCTGACCTGCTCGGGGGTCCAGAGTAAACTGATCGAGGAAGAGATACAGCGGCTCATAATGGCATCACTTTCGGTAAGATCCTGCGCCTGCAGTTTTTTCAATGCCTGTTGTTGCGGGTCATTCAAAGAAGAGAGTGAAGAACTGCTTTTCAAGTGATCCCATTTGCGGATGTAATGCCAGTTATTATCATACCAGTAAAAATTACCGGCGAGAATATTCTGGGTCTTGAATTCATTGACGACAGCGCGGGTGATTTCTTCAGTCGGCAAAAACCAACTCAAAAATGTGCAGCTATCTCCGGCAGGATCGGGGATCTTTCTAAAAGAGATCCCAGGCACCTGGGATAAGATATTTTTTAGCTGCAGGTGATTTTGCTTCTGAATTTTTAAGAATTGATCAAGTCGTCTTATTTGTGCTAAGCCAACGGCAGCGTGCAATTCTGAAATACGAAAATTATATCCGAGAAAAGGATGCAGATCCGCTCCCCGGTCCATACCCTTGTGGTCATGCCCATGATCGGAATAGCCGTCACATTTTATATAAACGTTTTTATCATTTGTGATGACTGCACCGCCCTCACCACACGTAATTGTTTTTACAAAATCAAAAGAAAACGTCCCTGCATCACCGATCGTTCCAACATGTTTCCCTTTATACGATGCGCCGATACTTTGACAGGCATCTTCAAGCAACATCAAATGGTGTTCTTTACAAATAGCAATCAGAGCATCCACGTTGGCCATACTGCCACACATGTGAACAGGCATTATGCATCTTGTTTTTGAACTGATCGCCTTTCGCACTGCGTCCGGATTCATTGTCAGCGTTTCATCAATATCCACCAGCACTGGAACAGCACCTACGCTTAGCACAGCTTCAAAACTTGCAACGAACGTAAAGGAAGGCATGATCACTTCATCGCCGACTCCGACTCCCACTGCAGCCAGTGCGGTTGTCAGCGCTGATGTCCCACTTGACGTAAGTTGTGCGTACTTGCTTCCAAACCTTTTGCAGATCGCTTCTTCAAGCTCTTTTGCTTTCCATTTTCCTTTTCGCGGAGCGTCAAATCCATACCGCATCAGGATACCTGTTTCAAGCACTTCATTGACTTCTTTGCGTTCTTCATCACTCCATAATTCAAATCCGGGCATATACCAATTTTAGATTTATGATTTACGATTTAGATTTTAGGTAAAGGTAGAGAAAATGATTTTTTGTACCCGGCAAGAGCAATTCTATTGCGCTTTTGTTGCGTCGCACTCTTGTACGCTCAGTAATTCTATTCATCTTAAATTTACCTGATGGGAAAAATTGTCTGCAATCTCGCTACCAGCGTTGATGGTTTTATTGCTGATGAAAATGGCGGAGTTGATTGGCTCAATGATTTTCAGGCCGAGGACTATGGAATGATCGATTTTTTTGAACAATGCGGCACGGCCATCATGGGTTCAAAAACTTATGAACAGGCCCTATCATTCAATTCATGGTTTGGAAAAATGGAGGGTGTGGTTTTCACCTCGCGCAAACTGCCACCATTTAACGATGAAAAAATAAATTTTTTCAGCGGCGACCCGCGCCCGGTTGTTGAACAACTTCACAAAAAGGAAAAAGATAGCTGGTTGGTTGGAGGCGGGCAACTGATAACGTCTTTTATCGATCTTCACCTGCTCGATGAATTGATTATCACCATGGTTCCCCGACTACTAGGAAGAGGGCTCGCTCTCTGCCCTTCAATTAAAGAGGTCGGTAATCTACAATTACTCGATTCAAAAGCACATACAGATGGCGTATTGCAACTGAGGTATCGCGTTTTTTAGTTGTTATCCGCGAATTTTATCAAGAAGCTTACTGAGATTGGAAGCTTCCTTTTCAGAGAGATTGCTTAAGATATCATCCATTTTATCTTGTTTATTATCTAATTTCTCAAGCAGCTTTAATCCTTTGTCCGTGATAGTCACGTCAACAAGGCGTCGATCTTTTTTGCAAATAACTTTTTTTACAAGTGATTTTGAAAGAAGGCGATCAACGATACGGCTCGTGTCACTCATTTTATCGATCATTCTTTCCCGGATAGTCAAAGTGGAAAGAGGTGTAGGATGATTTCCTCTTAAAATGCGAAGAATATTGAATTGTTGATGTGTGATCCCCTCTTCTGAAACATATTCTTTAAGATGTTCAACGGCCCAGCCATAAGTAAATAAAATATTGATCAATGCCTTATGACGTTCGTTTCGGAATTTGGTCTGGTGAATGTCTTTTGCGATTCCCATAGCAGTTTCTATATTCTACAATAAATATAAAAAGTTTCAGACAGGCAGAAAAAGTGATTTGAGACTAAAAATTTCTAATCCCACTTTCTTAACTCGGGGACCAGCTTAAAGATCGTAAATAGATGATGTGCCTCGTGCAAAAGAAAAAAATTCAACCACATTACCAGGGTCATTTTTCCAAAAGCAAGATGGATGCCTGTGCGGCGCAATTCATCATCTTTTAAGGAAAAAATTTTTGCAACCATTTCTCTTCTCGTTGTTATAAGGTCCTGCATGATCTCCCTGGTGACTTTAGAGCAATTATCATAAAACAGGGGATCGGATTCGGCGGTATACCTGGCGAATTGGGGATTCTCTTCATTTAATATTTGATCCAAACGTTTTAAAAAGGCATGTTGATAGGTAGCGAGATGGACAATATTTTCAAAAACAGACCATTTACCGGGTATGATTTGCCAGCGGATCTGCTGATCGGAAAGTCCTTCAATAATATCAAGTAAAGATTTATGCTGGTATTCCAGCCTCGTCGTGATCGATGCAGATAACGCCATGCCGGTCAATTTAGCAAGTAATCGTGAGCAGAATTCCCGGGGGTTGCCAAATATAATGTATGTCGCAAACTAATTCTCCCAGATTTTTACACCTTCGCTGCAATTAGAGCATATATCGATATTTCTGCGCCCTTGTAAGATCTTTGTCCTAAACTCTTTGTATTTCCCATTTTTCCAGATTTCTTTAAATGTTTTTGTTTTAAGATCGCCCAATTGATGCTGCGCATCTTTATCAAAACAACAAGGCGCCACTAATCCGTCCCATGTGATCACCGGATCATGCCATAATCTCCAGCAATGATTGGCAAGACTTCCTTTAAATTCATAAGAGCCGTTTGTCTTTTTATACCTGCTATATTTATCGATCGTTGGAATAAGATGATTTGGATCGTTTTTAAAATCATACACCTGGGCTGTTTTAAACCAGACATCGTCTACACCAATTTCTTTTGCCAACCTTCTTACATCTTCGAGCTGGTGCTCGTTTGGCTTTACTACGAGAAATTGAAAAATGACAAATGGCTTTTTACTCTTCAATTCTTTTTTCCATCTCACAACGTTTCTTGCACCTTCAAGCACTTTATCAAGACGGCCACCCACACGATATTGTTCATAGACCTCCTGGGTTGTACCATCAATAGAAATGATCAGCCGGTCCAACCCGCTCTCAATGGTTCGCTTCGCATTATCATCATTCAAATAATGGGCATTCGTTGACGTAGCTGTATAAATTTTTTTTGATGACGCATAGTTGACCATATCCAAAAAACCGGGGTTCAGATAAGGCTCACCCTGGAAATAAAATACGAGATATAAAAGATCTTTTGAAAGTTGGTCAATGGTTTCGCTAAAAAAATCTTTTCTTAGCATTCCCGTTGGGCGCGTAAATGCTCGCAATCCACTGGGACATTCGGGGCAGCGAAGGTTGCACGAGGTAGTTGGCTCAAACGAGATTGAAACAGGTAAGCCCCATTGAACAGGTTTTTTTGTCCATTTGCTAACATAGTAGCTTGCCAATACCTTTGAAGCATTCCAAAAACGACGGATTGTAAGCTTGGAAAGTAAATTGACACTATCGTTCCAATTCAGCTGCGACATTGAAAGATAAAGATACTCAGAAGTCATGACTAACTTTATTGACTGATGGAAAACTCTGCTTCTTACAAAATTCATTTGATTAACGACTCTGCCGCTGCCATCGACTTTGGAAATGTCATGGATAAAAAGATCAATGCAAGAGCCATCGCCCTGTTTAATTATTTGACACAGCATCCGATCGAAGGAATGATAGAGGCCATCCCTGCATACAGTTCCGTTGCCATTTATTTTGACATCCTTTTACTCCGAAAAAGAATTTCACCTCATAAAAAGGTATATGAGTGGATACAAAATAAATTGAGCCAGTTAATGCTTACCGAGTTTGCAGGTGTACAAACAATTCCCGACCTTATTCGTATTCCGGTTTGTTATGATAGGGAATTTGCCATCGACCTGCCCTGGATTGCCGAACAAAAAGGCTTATCCCGCGAAGAAATTATTCAGCTACACAGTTCGAGGCAATATCATGTTTATATGCTTGGGTTTTTGCCCGGCTTCTCCTACATGGGGGAAGTAAATCAGAGAATTGTTGTGCCGCGTAAACTTGAACCACAACCAATATTAGCAGGCAGCATTGGGATCGCAGGTAAACAAACAGGTATCTACCCATTAAATTCTCCCGGTGGCTGGCAGATCATTGGAAGAACACCCTTAAAAATGTTTGACCAAAATAAAGTTGAACCATGCCTGTTGAAGGCGGGTGATTCAGTGGAATTTTATTCAATTACAAGTGAAGAATTTGATTACATTCAAAAAAATCCCTCTCTCCTGCAGGAAAGAGATTAGATGCAAGGCATGAGTTTGAAAATTATCAAGGCGGGAGTGCTGGATACAATACAGGATCTCGGACGTTACAGATTTCAATATCTCGGGATCAACCCTGGTGGGGCGATGGATCGTTTTGCCGCCCAGGTAGTGAATATGCTTACCGGCAATGATGTATCTGAACCGGTGATTGAATTGCATTTTCCTTCTTCGATTTTTTTATTTGAACAGGAAACAATGATCGCTGTAGGCGGCGCGGATTTTTCAGCTACAATAAATGGAGAAGATATCCCTCTCTGGCAGCCTGTGATCATATCAAAGAACAGCATATTACAATTTGAGAAATGGAAGAAAGGAGCAAGGTGTTATTTAGCAATCAGGGAGAAATTGGATATTCAGAAATGGTTGGGTAGTTATAGTACAAACATAAAAGCGACCACTGGCGGATTCAATGGCAGGGCTCTACAAAAAAATGATGAGATCAGCCTCAAAGAAAGGAATGAGTACAAATGTTTTTTAAAAGACAAAGATTTTGTGATCCTCCCATGGAAAGCAGATACACTTTGGAAAGAAACACCAATCGATCGAATTGCCGTTGTACCTGGCAATGAATGGGAGCTACTTACAAAAGAATCACGGAAGAAAATTTTTAGGGATCACTTTGTCATCGGTTCATTGGCGGACCGGATGGGCTATCGTTTGCAGGGAACATTGATCGCAAAACAAAATTGTGAATTGGTTTCCTCGATAGTAAGTTTTGGAACAATCCAATTGCTGCCGAACGGCGAATTGATCGTCCTGATGGCCGATCATCAAACCGCGGGTGGTTACCCAAGGATAGCTTACGTAGCATCAGCGCACCTGCCACTACTTGCGCAAAAACAACCCGGCGATAAAATTCGTTTCCGATTCACTGACCAGGAACACGCTGAAGAATTGTTGTTTCTTCAACAACAACATTTGTTGCAACTGCAAGATGCTTGTAAATTCAGGTTAGAAGAATTTTACAATACAGCTCATGGGGGTCATTGATGTAAATTGTGACATGGGTGAAGGCTTCGGTAATGATGAAATTATAATGCCATTCATCAGTTCGGCCAACATTGCCTGCGGTTATCATGCCGGCGATGAAAGAATAATGAAGCAAACAATCGAATTAGCCCAAATGAACAGCGTCGCTGTTGGGGCGCATCCATCGTTTTTTGACAAAGAAAATTTTGGAAGAACGGAAATGAATCTGGCTCCAGAACAGATATACGATATAATCATTCTGCAATTGAGACTCATAGCAAAAATTGCCAGGCTTCAGCATGCAAGGCTCCATCATGTCAAACCACACGGGGCCTTGTATAACATGTCTGCAAAAAATCCGGTTATTGCAAATGCTATTGCCAATGCGGTGAAAGACTTTGACGAGGAACTTATTTTATTTGGCTTAAGTGGAAGTTACTCCATTAAAGAAGCAGAACAATTGAATTTAAAAACGGCAAACGAGATATTTGCTGACCGTACCTACCAGGATGATGGAAGCCTTACCCCGAGATCGCAAACAAATGCTTTAATTGAAGACACAGCCAGGTCAGTGATACAGGTGCTCCAGATGATAACAGAAAAAAAAGTCACCTCTGTAAATGGAAATGAAATTTCTATTAAAGCAGATACTATTTGCGTACATGGTGATGGAAAAAAAGCCGTTGAGTTTGTCACAGCAATCTACCAGAGCCTAAAACAACACAATATTGACGTTAAAGCCATCTAAATTCAAATTTTTGGGAGGCGCCGGGTTAGGTGCCGCTTTTTTGATGGCAAATTCTTCTATTGGCCCCGGTTTTTTAACTCAAACCACTGTATTTACTCAGCAATTGCTAACAAGCTTTGGATTTGTTATCCTCGTTTCTGTTTTGCTGGATATAGGAGCTCAGTTAAATACATGGCGCATATTAACGGTTAGCGAATTGAGAGCCCAGGATATTTCTAATCAATTGCTGCCCGGACTCGGATATTTTTTATCGGTATTGGTAGTAATTGGTGGTTTCGCATTTAATATAGGAAACATAGCAGGCTGCGCATTAGGTGTAAATGTTTTGACAGGAATTTCGTTTTCAACCGGTGCAATTATAAGTGGGATCATAGCATTGCTTCTATTCTGGATAAGGGAGATCGGAAGCATGCTCGACGGTTTTACCAAGATATTGGGATCAGTGAAAATTCTTCTTACTTTATTTATCGCCTTTAGTGCACATCCCCCGCTCGCGAAGGCGATCCATCATAGTTTTATACCTGAAAAAATAAGCATCGTCGCCATTGTTACTATCGTTGGCGGAACGGTTGGCGGCTATCTCACTTTTTCCGGCGCCCATCGACTGCTGGATGCCGGTATAAAAGGAAAGGAAAATTTAGCGAGGGTCAATAAGAGCGCAATGAGCGGCATTATCATTTCCACGATCATGCGGATTATTTTGTTCCTGGCTGTGGTGGGAGTGCTTACGCAGGGTGCGGTATTAGATAATGACAATCCACCAGCCAGTGTATTTCATTTTGCCGCCGGTGAGATCGGCCTAAGAATTTTTGGGATCGTCCTTTGGAGTGCCGCTATTTCTTCTGTTGTTGGCGCATCATATACTTCTGTTTCTTTTTTTAAGACCTTTCATTCTTCGTTTATAAAGTATGAGCGTCTGTGCATTTCAATTTTTATTGTCGTAACGACCTGCATATTTGTTGCCCTTGGAAGACCAAAACAATTATTACTTTTTGCGGGTGCGATAAACGGCTTGATACTACCCATAGCATTGGCGATTATTCTTCTTGCTTCTACGCAAACGAAGATCATGAAAGACTACAGACACCCTGTATGGATGCAGTTAGCAGGCTGGGTAGTTGTAGCGGTAATGAGCTGGATGGGTTGGATAACTATCCGTGATAGCCTCTTGAAATTTTGATAGAGATATACCCACAAAATGGTATAAAAAAATTACCAATATAATTAGTTTGTAATTACTAAAATGCTTAGTTTCGAGTGTTAATTAATTTTTTAGACCGGCATTATGTAAAACCTAACTTTGATTATGGCAAAAACAGAAAAAGCCACTGAAATGGCAAATACAAACAACAGCGAAAAACTAAAGGCCCTGAAACTAACAATCGACAAAATTGAAAAAGATTTTGGCAAGGGCAGTGTAATGATGATGAATGAGAAAGCGGAGAATCAACAGGAAGTGATTTCTACCGGTTCCATTGGCCTTGATGTCGCATTAGGCATTGGTGGCCTCCCAAAAGGGAGAGTTGTTGAAATATATGGACCCGAGTCATCGGGTAAAACAACCGTGGCTACTCATGTCATAGCGGAGGCACAAAAGAAAGGCGGGATGTGTGCCATCATCGATGCAGAACATGCATTTGATAGCAGCTATGCACAAAAACTAGGGGTTGACGTTGACAATCTTTTGATCTCGCAACCGGATTATGGTGAGCAGGCTCTTGAAATTGCGGACCGTTTAATTCTTTCGGGTGCATTGGATGTTGTGGTAATAGATTCTGTTGCAGCTCTTGTTCCAAAAGGCGAATTAGAAGGCGAAATGGGGGACAGCAAAATGGGATTACAGGCCCGTTTGATGAGCCAGGCATTGCGCAAGCTCACGGCCACTATCTCGAAAACAAACACCATTTGCATTTTCATCAATCAGCTGCGTGAAAAAATTGGGGTGATGTTTGGCAATCCTGAAACGACAACCGGTGGTAATGCATTGAAATTTTATGCCTCTGTTCGATTGGATATCCGACGCATGGCACAAATTAAAGATGGCGAAGAAGCAATTGGTAATCGTGTAAAAGTAAAGGTGGTAAAAAATAAAGTAGCTCCTCCCTTTCGCAGTGCAGAATTTGATATCGTTTTCGGTGAAGGGATTTCAAAAACGGGTGAGATCATTGATATGGGAGTCGAACTTGGTATCGTTCAAAAAAGCGGAAGCTGGTTTAGCTATAACAACGATAAATTGGGCCAGGGTCGTGATGCCGTAAAGCAGCTATTAACCGACAACCCTGAATTGGCAAATGAAATTGAAACCAAGATCAGGGAAAAGATAAAAGAAGTACAGGCAGCATAAAAGAATTGTGTTAGTAATTGTGCCGTCCCGACAAGTCGGGACGGCTTTTTAATTTGGATTAGCTTTAATCATTGAAAGTTTATGAATACGCGAAAATTTGAAGCCCGTAAGAGAATTGCACTGGTGGCACACGACAATAAAAAATCGGAGCTGGTAGAATGGTCCATTTATAACAAAGCTGTCTTATCAAAGCACAGATTATATGCTACCGGAACAACCGGCTCTTTACTTGAAAATGCTTTAGATCTGTCAATCACAAAATTTTTCAGCGGACCATTAGGCGGAGATCAGCAGGTCGGAGCAAAGATTGCAGAGGGCAAAATTGATGTACTTATTTTTTTCTGGGATACCATGGAGGCACAGCCCCATGATCCTGATGTCAAAGCATTGCTAAGAGTCGCTGTTACTTATAACATTCCGATCGCCTGCGATAGGGCAACTGCTGACTTTTTGTTGACCTCTCCACTGATGCATGAGGAATATGAAGCTATTCTTCCTGATTATTCTATCTATACCAAACGAAAAATTAAGTAATCAATGCAAGTGACCTTGAGAGAATGGAAGAGATCTGATGCAGATGCACTGGCTGCCATTGCAAACAATAAAAAGATCTGGGACAATGTGCGCGATCTCTTGCCATTTCCTTACACAAAGAAGGATGCAAAAGAATGGCTTGAACTGGTTAAGAAGCAAAAGACAGTGACCACATTTTGTATAGAAGTCGATGGAAACCTGGCGGGCAGCATTGGCGTGACATTAAAAGATGATGTATATAAAAAAACCGCTGAGATCGGGTATTTTATTGCGGAAGAGTATTGGGGCAAAGGAGCTGCTACGGAAGCCATTAAACAAATGGTAAGTTATGTTCAGAAAGAATTTGATATAGTCAGAATTTACGCAGAGGTATTTGAATTCAACAGAGCCTCGATGAAGGCATTGGAAAAAAACGGTTTCTACCTGGAAAGTATCCGTAAGAAAGCTGCTTTCAAAAATAATATGATTGTAGATGACTATGTGTGGGTGAAGTTGCTGGAATGACCGCCTTCATCACTACATTCAGTAAATTGCAGGCTCTCTAAATTTATGTCTTTTCAGCTTCATGCACCATATCAGCCCGCTGGTGACCAGCCCGATGCCATTCGCCAATTGACAGAAGGTATATTAAATGATGAAAAATATCAAACCCTTTTAGGAGTTACCGGTAGTGGAAAGACCTTTACCATCGCTAATGTCATTCAGAATGTTCAGCGGCCTACCCTGGTCCTCACGCACAACAAAACGTTGGTAGCACAACTTTATGGAGAATTCAAACAATTTTTTCCCGACAATGCCGTCGGGTACTTTGTTTCCTATTATGACTATTACCAGCCGGAAGCTTATATGCCGGTCAGTGATGTGTACATTGAAAAAGATCTTTCCATCAATGAGGAACTTGACAAACTCAGGCTACAGGCTACTGCACAATTATTATCAGGAAGAAGGGATATCATAGTTGTCGCTTCCGTAAGTTGCATTTATGGTATCGGCAATCCAGCTGATTTTGAAAATGGCATTGTGCGCATCAGTAAGAATCAAACGATCTCACGCCAGGGATTTCTTCATGCACTGGTCAATTCTCTTTATAACCGGACAACGCTTGAATTTAAACGAGGCACCTTCAGAGTGAAAGGAGACACTGTAGAGATCAATCTTCCCTATGTCGACTATGGTTACCGGATAATTTTCTTTGGTGATGAAATTGAAGAGATCGAAAGCTTCGATGTAGTAACCGGTAAACGAATCGGCGTTATGGAAAACGCAGCCATATTTCCTGCTAATTTATACCTCGCACCGAAAGATATGCTCCAACAGATCCTATACGAGATCCAGGACGAAATGCATTCGCAAACGGAATATTTTAAATCTGTCGGTAAACTGATCGAAGCGCAGCGCTTGAAAGAAAGGGTAGAATTTGACCTGGAAATGATACGAGAACTGGGTTATTGCAATGGCATAGAAAATTATTCGAGATTTTTTGATCGGCGTTATCCCGGCACCAGGCCATTTTGCTTGCTTGACTATTTTCCAAAAGATTTCCTGTGTGTGATCGATGAAAGCCATCAGACCATTCCGCAGGTGAGCGGTATGTATGGTGGTGACAGAAGCCGAAAATTAATTTTGGTTGATTTTGGTTTTCGTTTGCCTTCTGCATTGGATAACCGTCCATTGAATTTTCATGAGTTTGAAAGCATGCTGAACCAGGTGATCTTTGTTTCTGCAACACCTGACGATTTTGAATTGGAAAAAACAGGAGGTGTTGTGGTAGAACAAGTAGTTCGACCTACGGGACTATTGGAACCACCGATTGAAATTCGTCCAAGTGTTAACCAAATAGATGACCTCCTTGACGAGATCGACAAGCGGGTTACAAAGGGTGATAGAGTTCTAGTGACTACCCTTACAAAGAGAATGGCCGAAGAAATGGACAAATATCTTCATCGCATTAATATAAAATCGAAATACATCCACAGTGAAGTAGATACTTTGGAAAGAATTGAGATTCTCCGCCAGCTTCGACTGGGGGAAATAGATGTATTGGTTGGTGTAAACTTATTGCGTGAAGGATTGGATCTTCCTGAAGTCTCTCTTGTTGCTATTCTTGATGCAGATAAAGAAGGTTTTTTGCGAAATGAAAAATCATTAACGCAAACTGCGGGCCGTGCTGCAAGAAATGTAGATGGTCTTGTAATATTTTATGCCGACATAATGACCGAGAGTATGCAAAAAACGATTGATGAAACGGATCGGCGTCGCGAGAAACAAATTGCTTATAATATTGAACACGGAATCACTCCGAGAACGATCAAGAAAACTAAAGAACACGTATTTGCACAAACCTCAGTGCTCGATATAAAAGGATATGATCCCAAGAACCCATACGCTATCGCAGCAGATGAAGATATAGTAACTGTAGCTGCTGAAGAACAGGCCGAATACAAAACAATCCCTCAAATGGAAAAGGCTATTGGAAAAATCAAAAAAGAAATGGAAAAAGCTGCCCGCGATCTTGATTTTATGGAAGCCGCGAGGCTCAGAGATGAAATGTTCCGCCTTCAAAAAGACCTCGAAAAAATGAAAGCTTAAACGGCCTCGTAGTTCTACGAGAATCCGCTTAGGGTTTCTTCGGAATATTGGCAGAATTTAATGCAACAGCTTGGATATGTATGAGGCCGTGTCTATTTTAGATTTCGAAAGTCATTCATCATTTTTTCGAATCTAAATCCAATACGCATGAAACGTCGAATCCGTAAAATTGTAAACTTCTTTGCATTCAATCTTTTGTTTTTTGCTCTCTACCTGAACTTCATTCACAAAGACAAGGGTGTAACGCTGCCAGTGGCTGTTCAAACAAACGCCCCGGCGATCACAGGAACAGTTCCGGTTCAGGATGCTGAGAAATATCTTAATGCAAAGCCCGCTTCAGTTTCGCAGCCTGTTGAAAAGAACGAGCAGGAAAATACAGCGAAGCTTTCTATCAACTGAGTTTTAGTTGATCATTCTTTAATAAAAAACCGCCCCGACATTTGTCGGGGTTCGGCATTTTTTAAAGGGTTATTAAAGTTTTTTTCCTCCTTTTGGCAACGGTATTGGATGGGCTTATCTTCGCTGAATGGCGAAAAAAGTATTTCTTCTCGATGCGATGGCACTGATTTTTCGTGCTTATTATGCTCTTATCCGGATCCCAAGACTCACAACGAAAGGCAAAAACACTAATGCACAATTTGGTTTTACAAATACTCTGGCAGATCTTATCAATAATCAGAAGCCGTCTCACATGGCTATTTGTTTTGATACTGCCGCACCAACGGAGCGTCACACAGACTTCGAAGAATACAAAGCCAACCGGCAGGATGCACCTGAAGATATTCTTGCAGCAATTCCGGATATAAAAAAAATCATACAGGGCTTTAATATTCCAATACTCGAAGTAGATGGATATGAGGCCGACGATGTCATTGGCACACTTAGTAAGCAGGGAGAGAAAGCAGGCTACGAAGTGTACATGGTAACACCCGATAAGGATTTCGGACAGTTGGTGTCTGAAAACATAAGAATTTATAAACCTGGCTACCAGGGAGGCGACCCAGAAATATTGGGACCTAAAGAAGTTTGTGAAAAATGGGAGATTCAGTCCGTTAACCAGGTAGTGGATCTTTTGGGTTTGATGGGTGATTCGGTAGACAATATTCCGGGCATTGCTGGTATAGGACAAAAAACCGCCAGCAAATTATTGGCAGAATATGGGTCGATTGAAAATATCCTGGACAACGCCGACAAAATAAAGGGCTCGCTCGGTGAAAAAGTAAGGACGGGTAAAGAGAGCGCATTATTGTCAAAAAAATTGGCAACGATCATCACCAATGCTCCTGTTGAATTTCATGGAGAAGATTTCAGGCTAAAGGAATGGAACAGGGAAAAATTAAATGAAGTTTTTACTGAACTGGAATTTAAAAACCTGGGCAAAAGACTTCTAGGAGACGAGTTTAATGCCTTTGCTGCAGCGCCAGCGGGAGTACAAGCAGATCTTTTTGGAAATGCAGTGCAGGTACAACAAGCCAGGAGCAAAAAAATAGAGGAAGCTATCGAGGAAGTAGTGGAAGAACTATCAGAAGCTGCGCAGAAGGTCGACAAGAATATTCACAACTGTCCCCACGACTATAAGGCTGTTGAGGGTGATGATGCGATAAAGGCTCTTGTAAGAGAGTTAATGACGTATGACGAGATCTGTTTTGATGTTGAAACCACTGGTATTGACCCAACCGATGCGGAGCTAGTAGGCTTTAGCTTTTCCGCAAAAACCTGTGAAGGATATTTTGTTCCCTGCCCGCCTGATCAAGCCGGGACAAAAGAAATTCTTGCACAGTTTGCAGATCTGTTTAATGATGAAAGAAAAGTTTGGGTGGGGCAGAATTTGAAATACGATCTTTTGATTTTAAAATGGCATGGCTACGAATTGAAAGGAAAGATTTTTGATACCATGCTTGCATATTATGTGATCGAACCCGATGGAAAAGCAAGCATAGATATGATAAGCGCAAAATACCTCGGATATGAACCGGTGGCCATTGAAGAACTGATCGGAAAAAAGGGAAGAACTCAAGGCAGCATGCGCGATGTAGAATTAGAAAAATTAAAGGAATACGCTGTTGAAGATGCGGATATCACGCTGCAGCTAAAAAATGTGCTTATCCCGCTTCTCAAAAAAAATGAGGTAGAAAAAGTTTTCAGTGAAGTTGAGAATCCCCTGGTCAAAGTTTTAATGGATATGGAGTATCAAGGGGTAAGAATTGACGTCGATTTTTTAAATGAGTATTCAAAAGAACTGGAAAGAGAAGCAAAGAAAAGTGAGGAAGCAGTCTATAAACAAGCCGGTGTGAGGTTTAATTTATCATCACCTAAACAATTGGGAGAAGTATTATTTGAAAAACTGCAATTGGATCCAAAGGCGAAAAAAACAAAAACAGGACAATATGCAACGGGCGAAGATGTGCTGATGAAACTAGCGAATAAGAACCAGATCTGCATGGACATCCTGGCATATCGCGAGTACACTAAACTAAAATCAACCTATGTCGATGCATTGCCTTTGCTGATCAATAGCAAAACAGGTCGGGTACACACGACTTACGGCCAGGCTGTAGCAGTCACGGGAAGATTGGCAAGCAATAACCCAAACCTTCAAAATATTCCCATCCGGTCCGATAGAGGGAGGGAAATAAGAAAGGCCTTCATTCCACGAGATAAAGATCACATCCTTTTAAGCGCGGATTATTCGCAAATTGAATTGCGGATTGTCGCAGCGATCAGTGGTGACCAGAATATGGGTGATGCATTCAGGCAAAACAAAGACATACATACTGCTACGGCTGCAAAAGTTTATAACGTCGAAGAAAAAGATGTGACAAAGGAAATGCGCTACAAAGCAAAGAGCGTAAACTTTGGGATCATCTATGGACAGGGTGCATTTGGACTTGCTGATAATCTTGGTATCTCAAGAACTGAAGCAAAAGCGATCATCGACAATTATAAGAAAGAATTTCACGGCATCACAAAATACATGGATGATACGATCAATTTTGCCAGGGAACATGGTTATGTACAAACGCTGATGGGAAGGAAAAGATGGTTAAGGGATATCAGCTCTGCAAACTTTACTGTTCGCAGTTTTGCAGAGCGGAATGCGATCAATTCACCGATCCAGGGAACGGCTGCAGACATGATCAAGCTGGCCATGATCAAACTGTTTGGAGAACTGGAAAAGAGAAAGTTCAAGTCAAAAATGATACTACAAGTACATGACGAATTGGTTTTTGATGCTTTGAAAGAAGAAGCAGAAGCCATCAAACCCGTGATCATCGAATGCATGCAGACGGCAATGGTCCTACCGCATGATGTACCGGTGATCGCAGAGATCGGTGGAGGAGAAAACTGGTTGGAAGCTCATTAGATTATTGAGGAACACTGTGCAGCGCAATTCTGTTTCCCTCAGTATCTACAAAAACAGCCATATAGCCATACTCCGGCGATATTTGAGTTTTCGGTACAATGATCTTACCGCCAGCAGCTTCTATTTTGTCGAGAACATTTTGTACGTCCGGATTTGCATTCAAATAAACTAACGTACCATCAGTGGCAGATGGTTGATAAAAACCTTCCGCTTTTGAAATTGCCCCGCCAATTCCATTCATCATATCTTCAATAGGGAACATCCTCATCTGAAAATTCTGTGTATCGAGCGGGATCATTTGAATATTAAAAATTGTTTCATAAAATTTCTGCGCCCGGTTAAGATCGATCGCTGGAATTTCGAACCAGCTGATTGCGTTTTTGAATGTCATAACAGTTAGTTTATGAGTTTATCTTATTTCTTTCGACGATACTCCAAGTCATACTCAGTGCTCCATGTTATTCCGCCATCCTTTGAAATTTCACCGTGCTGCCTTACCCTATTTACATCTAAATTGTAAAAAGTCAATCGACGGACGGCCATTGTGTCTTTGCTAAACTGAAAAGGTTTTGTTTGAAAGATCATTTTATTGTTTTCAAAGTGACCCTCCAGAAATTCAGTACTTCCTCCGACATTATCAACCCAGGTTTGCTGCCATTGTTTGCTAACACTGTTATAGGTATTAAAGCTTTTGCCAGCATAGTAATCACCCTGGCTAACATTGGCACTTTTCCAATTTTCAAGAATGATACAACTATCGAGGATCAGGTCTATCCTGCTATCGCCAGCCTCTTTGCCATTTTTCGCGTATACATCCCACTCACCGATCCAAAAATCAAATTGCCGGTATACCGGATCCGTAGTGCAAGGAGTTTTTTGCGCTCCCATGTAAAACGCCATGATCAGTGTAAGAATAAAAAGTAGTCCTTTTTTCATAAATTTTCTGCAAAGACAAAAAAGAGCGCGGTAGTGCTGAATCACTTATCAATTCAATTAACCATACAACATCCAAAAGGACAGTTTGTATAAGAGACTGATTTATTTGATGGCCTTTTTCAGCGCCTCCACCGTTTTCTTTTCACTTCCAGCAAAGATCTTGTCCTCAATGATCACTACCGGTCGTTTTAAAAAAGTGTATTCTTCCAAAATGTATTTTCGGAAATCTTTTTCTTCCAGCCTCTTATCTCTTAATCCAAGTTCCTTATACTTTAAAGCACGGCGGCTAAACAAAGCTTCATAGCTACCTGTCATTTTCTCCATGGCGTCCAGTTGTGCCGGAGTTATCTTTTCAAATTTTATGTCCTGCATTTGAAATTCTTTTTCGGTAATGCCGGTTGCCTTGATAATGGCCTGCGAGGTCGTACAATTGGCCATATAATAGATTTTCTTCACAAATTTTTTACAAATAAACGGATTTACTTAAAAAGTGGCCTGGAGAGTGGAATTACCAGGCGCTGAACGTAGTGCGACGCAACGGATGTTAAATCAAGGAATTTATAGCCGGCCACAAATCTCTTTGCCCTAGTGAGTCAGTTGGAAATTTTGGTCGTCGATAGGCTTATCGTCACCCCGCGATTCGATCCGGGGTCCTGCCTTACTTAACTGCTTAGATGCCGTATCATCCCGATAATCATCGGAACGGCATGACATAAGCGGGCTTTTGAAACTGAAACCCCACTCTTTTCCTTTTCCGTAAACCTTCCTCGGCATATTTTGTTATTTTGCACAATCGCTCTCGCTTTGATAAAGCAAGCAAAAAGTCAATTAAATATGATAAAAACTGGTAATCCTATTATAAGTATTTACACCGAGATGACGCCCAACCCAGAGACGATGAAATTTGTGGCTAATAAGTTGTTATACCCCGGTAAAAGCATTGATTTTCCGGATGCAGGTACTTCAGGGCCATCGCCGCTTGCCTCTGAGTTGTTTGGATTTCCGTTCATAAAAGCTGTTTTCATCGCCAGCAATTTCGTTACGCTGACAAAGACCCCTGAAACAGAATGGGGCGATGTCATCCCGGCTGTAAGGGAATTTCTAAAGGGCTATTTGGAAGAGAACAAGCCTGTCGTGAACGAAGAAGAGGTAGCAGCCATGAAACCACAGGGAGGCGACGAAATAGAATTGAATGAGAGTGATGTGGTCAAACGCATAAAGGAATTGCTTGATAATTATGTCCGTCCCGCTGTCGAAATGGACGGGGGTGCGATTCAGTTCAGGAGCTATGATGATGGCGTGGTTAATTTGATGCTGCAGGGGAGCTGTAGCGGATGTCCTTCATCCATGATTACCTTGAAAGCCGGCATTGAAGGCATGATGAAAAGAATGATCCCTGAGGTGAAGGAAGTTGTGGCCGAGGCTGAATAAAAAAATTCAAAAAGATTTTTCGGAATAACCGGAGACTGTCTCAAAAGACAGTCTCTTTTATTTTTTCGGATATAAGCGATCGACTTTTCGATTTTTGTAAATGGCTTGCAAGATAAAATTGCATTCAGTATTTTCCCTAATCAAACGCCATTCATGATCCCACATCTCTCTCCAATGATCTTTGTTTTCCTTTTTCTGGCACTTGTCGTTGGTATACTATTGATCGGGGCAATTATGCCTTCAAAGTACAAGGTGGAAAAGATCACATTTATCGGCAAGCCAGTCAATGAAGTCATGAGTAAAGTCGGCGATCTGAACTATTATTCAAGGTGGAATCCATGGCAACAGGTAGATCCGTCATCGACAAAGACTATAACGGGAACCCCTCAAGCTCCCGGTCATAAATACAGCTGGCATGGAAAAAAAGTGGGAGAGGGAAGCTTAACCATCAATAGTGTTGATAAAAACCGTATTCATTTTGATCTTGAATTTTTAAAGCCATGGAAAAGTCATGCGAAAGATAACTGGCTATTCGAAGAGTCGGGCAACGGTCAAACAAAAGTTACGTGGCAGAATTCTGGTGAACTCCCCTGGCCGATGGCAAGAATAATGGGTCCTCTTATCAACAAAAATCTTAATCACCAGTTTGAAAAAGGGTTGAGCAATCTAAAGAAAATGGTTGAAGAGTCGTAAGTATTCAAAATCTATACCTCGAGCCCAAATTGTTTTAAGTGATGTTTTACGTGCTTGTGATGCAGTTGGACCCATTCTTCAAAATTTAATTCTCCAAAAACAGGATGTAATGTTTTCTTTTCTGGATCTTCCGAAAAATATTGAAAGAAATATTCAACTTGTCGTTCCAGGTCTGCGACCGATTCGTCCATCGTAGCATACCGTACGGGGAAAGGTTCATCCGGTAAGATTGGCGCTTTTGTGTTTTCACGAAATTCTTTTTCACTCAACAAAAATGCGCGGTATTTAGGAAGTTGTTCCAGGGGAGTTACAAAGGGGAATTTTAATTTGTTAGTGGAAATTCTGAAAAAGCCGGCAACATGTTCCACCATTTGTTGTGCATTCATCTTACCCCAGCGACCTGGTGTGACGGGTTCAATCGTCTTTACCAGCGAGATAAATTGATTTTCCAAAAATCTCTTCTTGCTTTCGTTTACCATAGATCGCTCGGTAAAGTTTTCATTCGCTTATCGATGGCCTGGCAGATCAGGTTAAATATTTCATCTATTGTTCCTTCACCTTTTACTGTCTGAAACCTTCTTAACTTTTTATAATGTTCAGCGATCGGCGCCGTTTCATTTTTATACACCGCGAATCGCTGGTGTATCACTGTTTCATTCGTGTCATCACTCCTTCCAGAAGTTTTGCCGCGATTTAATAATCTCTTTATCAATTCTTCCTCGGTTACATCTAATGCAAGCACCAACGAAATTTCAGTTTTTTTCAGGTTAAGGAGCTTATCAAGAGCATCGGCCTGTGCGGCGGTTCTCGGAAATCCATCAAATAAAAAACCAGCGGCGTCTTTGTGATGTTCAAGACAACTGTCGATCATGCCGACGACAACTTCATCAGGGACCAGTTGGCCCTTATCCATAAAACTTTTTGCTTCGAGGCCGAGCGGAGTGCGGTTGGAGATTTCCTCACGCAGTAAGTTACCGGTTGATAAATGGATCAGCTGATATTTCTCAACGAGCTTTTCCGATTGTGTTCCTTTTCCGCTTCCAGGCGGGCCAAACAGGATCAAATTAAACATAAGCGAATATATGTAAATGGGTCATATTGGTCATATTGGTCAAAGAGTTTCTCAATCAATCTCCATTGCTATCTAGTATACTTCTAAATCCTGGAGGCGTAAGCTCCTCTCACAAAGTTTCTGTTTTCACTAATATGACCTATATGACAAGCATGACCCGTCACTCCTCAAGTCTTCCCACACAGCCGTATTCCTTTTTCAAAAAATCATCATATTCATCTGCTTTCTTAAAAAGACGCCGGAAAGTTTCCATGCCACTGTCCTTCGTCATATCGAGATCATACACAATGGAGGACAGAACAATGTTTTGCTTTACACAGCTCAATACAAGACCATTCATTTTATAATTTTCCTGGAGTAGATACTGGTACAAAGGTTTTATTTGACCTGGATCAGCTGGCAATTGGCAGAGGTACGCATCTCCCGCAATAAAATAATTTTCGGGATTATAACTTATTTTGATTTTTGCTGAGCCTTCCTTTACACTCCAGCTGTTTTGTCCCTCACGCGCTAGTTTCACATCTTTTCCCAATTCCTTTAAAATTTCTTCAACTGCTTTTGCAACACCCACCGGTTCCACCTCCTTTTCAGGCATCGTTGGCAACTTTACCTCGGTGCCACAGTTGGGGCAATATTTTTGCGAATCAATATTTGCGGGAGTTACAAGATAATCACAACTGTGACAGCGTGTGGATGGTTGGCCTTTATTAGGCAAATACAACTGTAGTGCTTCACGCAAATAACTTACGGGCAAGGCAAATCCAAGATTATCGCCGCCCCGAATGATAAATGAATTCACTCCCACCACTTCTCCATCGTCGTTTACTAATGGACCCCCGCTGTTCCCTGGATTAATGGCTGCATCTATCTGTATGAATTTTAGACCATCCCGAATGCGATCCACTTTGGAAATAACCCCCTGGGTAGCTGTATAATTTAATCCATATGGATGGCCGATTGCCACAACTGAATCACCGTCCTTCAAGGTTTGGTAGCTACCCAGTTTTACTTCGGGGAGAATTATTTCTTTTGGAGTTTCCAAAAAGGCCAGGTCATGTTTACGGTCGGTATACCAAACCCTTGAAAGTGCCTTTTGAAATAATTTTCCCGCGATGGTTACTTCTGCATTGTCACCAACAACGTGATCGTTTGTTACGATGAGATCAAATTCTTTTACATAAAACCCGGTGCCTGTGGCCGTTTGGGTAGCTATCTGAATAATCGCAGGTTGAAAACGTTCTATGATCTGTTGTACATCCATGTCACTGATTACGTTGATTTGTTTTGAGCCGCGTCTAGGTTGAGATGTTCGACTTCCGCCGCAAATGAAACATTAAAATTTACAAGATTATCGTATTTAATGTTTTCATATTTCATTTTAAGGTTTGGATATTTAGGTTTCCACTGATCAACAATCTGCCTGATTCGTCCTGTGATTTCATCGACATTGAATTGTCCTGACTGGGTATCATAATATTTGACGCTAAATCCAAGCTCCTTGAAATATTCACTGTGATTTATCGTCATGAACAAATGATAAAACTCTGTTACCGGCCTGGGTAAACTGTATGAATACTGGCAATAAGCAATACCGTACTCAGCAATTTGCGCTGCTATCAAAGGATAATTGTTATCGGTGTACCATTTTATATTTTGATTTGCATTATAAATAGAATCGGCAATAGTTTTGTAATTCTGAGGTGAGACAATGGCAAAGGTGTGCTTAGAACGATACAGTGTCCCAGACACTTCTTCTTTTGGCCGGTTTCGCAATTTTTCGAATTCTACCATCATGTCCCTGTTCTTTTCTGTGGTTTGTCTCTCATCTTTTTTAAAATAAATTTCCACTATCTTCTCAAGGTCATGCAAAACTTTTCCTTCGGGTGTAATTAAATAATCGATTCGATAAGCCAATGCCAATAACAAATAGGCTATCCCTCCGGAAAATTTATCGGCGTCAAGGGTTTTGACGTAAGAAATTGTGTCATCGACCCATTTCTGCAGCCACCGGAATTTTATCTCCTTTTCCACCGGGGGAATTTCAATGATATGCTCCGTGTCGATCGTTTGAAGGCTGGAAAAATCCTGGACAAGAAGATCATCCTGTTTGTCTCCTTTTGTTGACAATTCTTTTAATCCGTAGTACAATTTGTTAGGATTGGCGGTTTCAATATCACTGTCAAACCGCATACATAATCTTTCTCCATCCAAAGCATAGCGGCTATAGTAGAGATTAAAATTCATCTCCAGCAGACGACGCATAACAGGAATATTCGGAGTTGGCATTTTTGCCAGGGTCACCTCAGCGTGCAAATGCTGGTTATCGTAGTTACCGCGAACAATTTTTGAGCCCTGGTAAAATTGAAAGCGTCCATTACTTTCATTACGTTCATGAACAACATTATCCAGCGAATCATCGCGGAGATATTCAAAAAAAGCATCAAAGCTTTGTGTATATTTTTTTTCTTTAAACAGGTTATCTGCGTCTGTCCAACGATTAACTTTTTCAACGGGTTTGTTATTATCGGAATAGCGTCCAAAAAAGATCGCCGGTTCTGGTTCGGTCTTCCTTTTACGCTTTCCAAAAAATCTCTCCAACATGTGGTGCTAATTTTGAAAAGTAGCAAATTAAACAAAGAATGGTGATTGGTCAATAGTGACTTGTATATAATTCGGCAGGCACTTTCACTACCTGGCGCTCACACTGACCACTCACCAATCCACAGCTTTCTACCAAAGTAATTCACAGTCATTCTTAATTCTTGGCTGTACAGTAAAAATCAGTAGTTTCGCCACAAACCTTTTTTTAAGATGAAGTTTATTGCGTCCGCTTCGGCTTTACTGAAACAATTGCAACAGATCTCCGGTGTTATCAATGCCAATACTGTGCTGCCAATTTTGGAGGATTTCCTGTTTGAAGTAGACAAAAATAAACTGACAGTTGTAGCCACCGATCTTGAAACTGTAATGCGTGTGCAGTTGGAAGTTGAGGCCAAGGATAGCGGCAAGATCTGCATCCCTGCGAAAATTTTGTTGGATTCTTTGAAAAATATTTCTGACCAGCCTCTGACGTTTAATATTGATAAAAATTTTGGTATTGAAATAACAAGTGACAATGGAAAGTACAAAGTGATGGGCGAGAATCCTGACAATTTTCCAAAGGAACCTTCGCCGGATGATACGACTTCATTCACGATGAGCTCGTCTGCACTGGTGACAGCCATCAGCAAAACCTTATTTGCCGTAAGCAATGATGACTTGCGCCCGGCGATGACTGGAGTTTTCTTTGAACTGGATAAAAAAGGAGTTCAATTTGTTGCGACAGATGCGCATAGGTTGGTCCGCTACAGAAGAACAGACGTTAATAGTCCCAAGAATGATTCTTTTATTGTACCGCGCAAACCGCTGAATCTTCTAAAATCCGCATTGCCGGGTAATGAAGATGAGATCACGCTGAGCTATAATAATAATCATCTTTTTGTGAAACATGGCACCACTCAAATGAGCTGCCGCCTGATTGATGCGAGATTCCCTGATTACAAAGTGGTAATACCCACCGACAATCCTTATAAGCTTACAGTAAATAAGAATGATTTCCAGGGATCATTGCGCAGGGTAAGTGTATTTTCCAACAAAAGCACCAACCAGGTAGCGCTGATCATTGCTGGAAGCGAACTGGAATTAAAGGCCCAGGATGTCGATTTTTCTTTTGAAGGTGATGAAAGAATGAAGTGCCGGTACGATGGGGAAGATCTTACTATCGCTTTCAATGCGCGTTTTTTAATTGAAATGCTGAATGCTGCCGATAGTGAAGAAGTAAAAATAGAATTATCTACGCCGACAAAAGCGGGCATTCTGAAACCTACTGAACAGGAAGACGGGGAAGATCTCCTGATGCTGGTGATGCCTCTCATGCTAAATCAATAGAATAATGACTGCCCGCCGGCAGGTTCACTGAATTTTGAGATTAACATGACATTTTCAAAGCTTCAACTTTATCGGAGCTTTTTTAGATTTGTTATATGGGGTTTGTTCCGTTAAAATCTTTCAATAATTACATAGAGGCACACATTGCTTTATCAATGCTGGAAGAAGAAGGTATAAATTGTCATATCGAAGATGAAAATACTGTTACCATACTTAATTTCTCTTCCGGTATGAGACTGATGGTTTATGACTCCCAATTGGAAAGATCACAGGAAATATTAAAACTTGCCGAACTTGAATATCTCAAAACAATTGTTTGCCCAAATTGCAAAGAAAAAGCCCTGGAGATAAAATACATCATGCAAGACGATAATGTTGTTTTGCACAAAATGCCTTTTGGCCGGTTTATTTCTTTGATGTCCCGGATTCTTTCAAAAGAAGATAACAAGACCGAGGTAAAGCATTATGTATGCTCCAACTGTCATAAAGAGTATGAGGATTTACCGACGGATATAGAGTGATATGTCGTTCCTTTGTAACTTGTAAAGCGCAATCATTGTCATGTGGGATAAAATCATAGAGCATTTTTCTACACTTGAGAATCGCCCTCTTGAGAGAATGACTTTGCTGGTGGCGGGTTTGCTGATCTTTTGGATCATTGAAGGCGCAATTCCTTTGTTGCCGATGTCGTACAAAAAAACGAAAGGCCGGCATGCTCTTGTTAATTTAGCCTTTACAGTCATTCATCTTATCATTCATACATTCCTTGCCATTTTTATAGTTATGCTCTGCGATTGGTGCAAGACCAGTCAATTTGGACTGGTATACTGGCTACATGCCAGTACCCTCGGCATTGTTGTCATATCACTACTGGTGCTTGATTTTTTTGGAGGTTGGCTCGTACATATTACAGAGCACAAGATTTACCTGCTTTGGAGATTTCACATTGTTCATCACGCAGACAACAACGTAGACGTCACCACGGGTCTTCGTCATCACCCCATTGAAAGTGTTTTGCGCGGTTTGTTTTTTTTCATGGGCATTTTTGTCAGCGGCTCGCCAGTCTATGCTGTGATGATTTATCAAACTGTTCTTATTCTATCGACCGCATTTACACATGCCAATATAAGTTTGCCAAGATGGTTGGATACTTCATTGAGCTATGTTTTTGTTTCTCCCAATATGCACAAGGTCCATCATCATTGGCAGCAGCCTTATACTGACAGTAATTACGGTGCTGTTTTTTCAATTTGGGATCGCCTGCTTGGTACCTTCAAAAAACTCGATGCCAAGCAAATCCGGTATGGACTCGATCGCTATTATCCCAACGATAAAGATGAAGATTTCTTAAGTCTAATGAAAAGACCTTTCGGCAAGCTAGAGAACCACGATTAACAGGATTATTATTGATTGTTAGGAAATATGTTAGCTTGAAAGTAGAGATAGCTAATAGAGCACTCGGGAGAACAATTAAAAAGGTTTTTTCTCAAAATTTTTCCTTAAAATCCTGTTCAAAATCCTGCAAATCGTTGTTCTTTGCATAGTCATGCTCTACGAAGAAATCACTGGCGAAATTATTGGTGCTTCAATGGAAGTACATCGGAGTATGGGACGTGGTTTTCAGGAATATATCTATCATCGTGCGCTTGAGAAAGAATTGAAAAAAAGAAATCTTTCTGTAAAGCCGGAATTTGATCTTCCAGTTTATTACAAAAATGATCAAATTGGTCTGAGGAAGGTTGACTTTCTTGTTAACGATTTAATCTGTGTCGAAATAAAAGCAGTATCTGACCTGGAAGATGTCCATCTTGCTCAGTCATTGAATTATCTTGAAGCCTCAGGAAAAGAAGTGGGCTTGCTTATTAATTTTGGCGCACCTTCACTACAATTCAAACGCCTTCAAACCAGAGACAAAAAATCTCCCCATAATTCAAAGCAAAATCAAGAAAATCGTGGTTCTATCGTGGCGCTAATACCAGCTCGCTATGACGCTACGAGGTTTCCCGGTAAACTAATGCAAGTGCTCGGGGATAAAACGGTTATCCGGCAAACCTATGATGCTACTGTTGCAACAAATCTCTTTGATGAAGTGATTGTGGTCACCGACAGCGATATCATTTTTAATGAAATCAGTTCGAATGGTGGCAAAGTTGTGTTGAGCAAACGTGAACACGAAAGTGGCAGCGATAGAATTGCAGAAGCGGCAGCAGCGATGGATGTTGACATCATCGTGAATGTGCAGGGCGATACTCCATTTATAAAAAAAGAGCCTTTGCAAAAATTATTAAACCAATTCGATGATCCTTCAGTGCAGGTAGCTTCATTGATGCAGGTGTTAAAGCACCAGAAAGAAATTGATGATCCAAATTTTGTGAAGGTGGCAGTAGACTTAAATATGAATTCTCTTTTTTTTAGTCGTAGCGTGTTGCCCTATCCAAGAAACAAACAAGCTCCGATCACTTACTATGAACATATCGGCGTATACGCGTTTCGCAAAAAAGCATTGATCGACTTTACTACATGGCCCGTATCACCGCTGGAAGCTGTAGAAAAGATTGAATGCCTGCGCTATATTGAACATGGTATTCCTCTACGCATGGTAGTTGTTGACTACATGGGGATTGAAATTGATACTCCCGAAGATTTGAAGAGGGCCACTAAACTTATCTAAGCCATAGATGTATTCTCACCCGGCTGCGTAAAATAATTTAAATTAGATGTCGGGTATTTCTGTACATCATCCTGGCATGCAACAACACCGTCATCTTGCTGGCATACTGTTTACCGATATTGTCGGTTATACCGCACTTATGCAGCAGGACGAACAAAAGGCGGTGACGCTTATCAAACATTATAACGCGGCCTTAAATAAATTAGTAAAGTC
>Ga0207689_10001066_pt1 | contig 26408 bp, 24 predicted proteins | sample KBSMisM52_FD_184312 | JGI IMG/M metagenome (GOLD analysis project Ga0207689, IMG submission 184312) | Miscanthus rhizosphere microbial communities from Kellogg Biological Station, Michigan, USA - KBS Miscanthus M5-2 (SPAdes) (version 2) | ecosystem: Host-associated > Plants > Roots >...
ATCAGCTGGATGTCGTCACCGGGGTTGCCGATCTTCAGTCCATCCGTCATGCCCCAGTCGGAGCGCTTGATCGTTGCCGTCGCCTCGGCACCGCACATCGGCTTCTTGTTGAAAGCCTGCTCGCCGCACTTGAAGTTCGCGACCTTGAGCGCAACCGGTTTGGTGATGCCGAGCATCGTCAATTCGCCGTCCGCACCGACGAGCGCATCCCCGTCAAACGTCAGGCTCGTCGACTTGAACGTCAATGTCGGAAACTTCTCGACGTTGAAAAAGCGCTCGCCCTTGACGACCTGGTCAAGCCTGTCGCTATAGGTCCTGATCGACGTCGCGTCGATCACAACGTCGATCGAGCCCTTCTTCGCCGCGCGGTCCAGCACGATCTTGCCGGTCGCCTTGCCGAAGTTGCCGTGCTGCTGCGAAAAGCCGATGTGTGTCGCCACCCACTGCGGCTGCGAATGCACGGGGTCGATTACGTACGTTTCCTGCGCGATGGCGGGAAATGCGACCAGCACCACGACGGCGGCTAACGCAATTCGAATGTTCACGGAAGGCTCCTCTTTGGGGTTGTGATTCGATGCTCCGACGGCCATGGATCGGCGCGCCGGCAAACAGGCTGGATTCCGTCGCTATTCCGCGTCATCAGCCCGGCGGTAACACGATACGGACGCGCACGCGGATGTCGTCGGCAACCGTCGCAGTATCCGCCCACTCGCCTTCGCCGATCTTGTACTCGAGTCGTTTGAGCAGGAACGCGCCTTCAGCGACCCGGTTGCCCGCGGCGTCCGCTTTGACGGCGATCGGCACGACGCAGTCGCGCGTGATGCCCTTCAGCGCGAGCTTGCCGGCCACCTCGTAGCGGTCGCCGCCAAGACTCTTGAACGACGTCGACGCGAAATGCGCGACCGGGAATTTCGACGTATTGAACCATAGCGGATCGCGCGCCTCCGCCTCGGAGTCGGCGCTTGCGAGGTCGAGGCTCGCGAGGTCGATGTCGATCGTCGCTTTCGACTGGTCGAGCGCTGCCGGCTTGAACACGATGTCGGCTTTCCACGCCTTGAAGCGGCCGTCGAAATTGACGCCCATCTGCTTCATCGTGAACGCGATCTCGCTCTTGCCCGGCACGACGGTGTCGGCCAGCGCGGTCGTCGGTCCCATCCCGGCTAAAACCGCTGCGAGCATCAATAGTCGAACCGTCATCGGCGGGCCATCGGATTCTGGAGCGGTTCGGGGGAATCGACGAAAGGCATCATCCGCGACAGCACGGCATCGCGTTCGAAGAAGTGATGCCTGACCGCCGCTGCGACATGGACACAGACCACTGCGACGAGCAGCGAGTTCAGCGTCACGTGCACGATCTTGAGCGCATCGCCGAGCGCCTTGTCCTTCGGGACCAGCTCGGGCAACGGCACGAGGCCGAGCCAGACGACCTGCACGCCGGTGGCGGAGCTGTACAGATAGCCGGAAACAGGGATCAGGAACAGCAGCGCGTACAGCGCCCCATGCGACAGCGCGCTCGCCCGCTGCTGCCATCGCGGCATGGGCACCGGTGGCGGCGGCGGATGCAGCACGCGCCAGAAGAGGCGCGCCGATGTCAGAACGAAGATCGTGACGCCGATCGACTTGTGCCAAAGGTACCAGTGCAGCTTGCGCGGGGAGATGGGCAACCCGACCATCGACAGGCCGAGCGTGAGGTTGGCGACGATCAGGATGGCCGTGATCCAGTGCAATGCGATGGCCGTGCCATCGTAGCGCCGGCCAGGCACCTGCGCGTCAGCTTGGCGGGTCATCGGCGGGTGCGGGCGCGAGTCGATCCGTGGGTAACAGCGTCGCGCATCAGTGTATTCCGCGACCGCCTACGTGCGGGCGAGCTCGGTCACGAACGTGCGCACACCGTCGAGCAGCATCTGCACGGCGAGCGCGGTCAGCACGAGCCCCATCAGGCGCTCGACGGCGACCATGCCGCGATCACCCAGCACACGCTGCAACCGGTACGATGCCAGCAGCACGATCGTCGCCACGACCATTGCGGCCGTGAGGGCGACGGCCCACGCGAGCTGCTGCGACGGATTTCTCGACACCATCAGCATCACCGTCGCGAGTGCCGACGGTCCGGCGATCGACGGTATCGCAAGCGGCACGAGAAAGGGCTCGGCACCCGGCGGATCGCCGAACAGTCCCTCCGGATGCCGGAAGACCATACGCAGCGCTATCAGGAACAGGATGATGCCACCGGCGATCGCCAGCGATACCTCGGACAGCTGCAACCAGCGCAGGAACGTCTGGCCGCCGAACATGAAGGCGAGCAGGATCACGTAGGCGGCGATGCACTCGCGCAGGATCACGCGCGCGCGGCGCGCCGGTGCCACGTTCGCCAGCGCCGACACGACGATCGGCACATTGCCGAACGGATCGATGACGAGCAGCAGCAGCACCGCTGCGGAGAAAACGTCGGCCGTCGGCATCGTCGTGGCCCCGGACGGTCAGCGTGCGCGCACGACGCCCGCGAGTCGCGTTGGGAACATCCGCCGCATCGGCGAATGCACGTCAGTCGCCACGCACGACACCTTCGCTCCGCGGGTGCGCGCCGCCGATCCAGCCGCGCGAGGCGCTAACGCCGAGCACAAGTTGCGCGGCAACCGCCGCGCTACTTGGCTGGCGCGGGCGCCGGCGTTGCCGCAGGCGTCGTTGCCGGCGCTGTGACTGTCGCAGGCGTCGTTGCGGGCACTGTGACTGCCGCAGGTGCGCTGACCGGGGCCTTCATCGCGGCCGCGGGCTTCGCCGCATCGGTGCCGTGAACGGCGAGCAGCGGCACGATCATCAGCGCAACGATGTTGATGATCTTGATCAGCGGATTCACGGCCGGACCCGCGGTGTCCTTGTACGGATCGCCGACGGTGTCGCCGGTAACCGCCGCCTTGTGCGCGTCGGAGCCCTTGCCGCCATGGTGGCCGTCCTCGATGTATTTCTTCGCGTTGTCCCACGCGCCGCCGCCGGTCGTCATCGAGATCGCGACGAAGAGGCCCGTCACGATGGTGCCCATCAGCAGACCCCCGAGCGCCTGCGGTCCGAGCACGAGGCCGACGACAACCGGCACGAGCACCGGCAGCAGCGACGGCACGATCATTTCGCGGATCGCCGCGCGCGTCAGCATGTCGACGGCGACACCGTACTCTGGCTTCGCCGTGCCTTCCATGATGCCCTTGATGTCGCGGAACTGGCGCCGCACCTCGACGACGACGGCACCGGCTGCGCGACCGACCGCTTCCATCGCCATCGCACCGAACAGGTAGGGGATGAGGCCGCCGAGGAACAGGCCGATGATGACCATGTGATTCGACAGGTCGAACGACGTCGACAGGTGCGCCGTGTCGAGCGCGTGCGTGTAGTCGGCGAAGAGCACGAGCGCGGCAAGGCCTGCCGATCCGATCGCATAGCCTTTCGTGACCGCCTTCGTCGTGTTGCCGACGGCATCCAGCGGATCGGTGATCGCACGAACCGAATCCGGCATCTTCGCCATCTCGGCGATGCCGCCGGCGTTGTCGGTGATCGGACCGTACGCGTCGAGCGCGACGATGATCCCTGTCATCGACAGCATCGACGTCGCGGCAATCGCGATGCCGTACAGACCCGCGCACCAATACGAGACGAAGATCGCGACGCACACGGCGATCACCGGCCACGCCGTCGACTTCATGGACACGCCGAGGCCGGCGATGATGTTGGTCGCATGGCCGGTCGTCGACGCGGCCGCGACGTGCTTGACCGGCTTGAAGTCGGTGCCCGTGTAGTACTCGGTGATGACGACCATCGCTGCCGTCAGCAGCAGGCCCACCAGCGAGGCGCCGAAGAGCCGCATCGGCGACAGCGACGCGTCGACGCTGCCGATGTCGCCCATCATCATCCGCGTGATGACGAAGAATCCGATCGCCGAGATCACGCCGGCCACGGCAAGGCCGCGATACAGCGCGTTCATGATCTTGCCGCCGGTGCGCGCCTTGACGAAGTAGCAGCCGACGATCGACGCGAGGATCGAGAATCCGCCGAGCACCAGCGGATACGTGACGGCGGCGGTCGCAATCGACGGCATCAGCAGCGCGCCGAGCAGCATCGTCGCGACGATCGTCACCGCGTACGTCTCGAACAGGTCGGCCGCCATGCCGGCGCAGTCGCCGACGTTGTCGCCGACGTTATCCGCGATCACCGCCGGGTTGCGCGGATCGTCCTCGGGAATCCCCGCCTCGACCTTGCCGACGAGGTCGGCCCCAACGTCGGCGCCCTTGGTGAAGATCCCGCCGCCAAGCCGCGCGAAGATCGAGATCAGCGAGCCGCCGAACGCGAGGCCGACCAGCGGCTCGATCGCGTTGTGCAGGCCCTCGTTCATCAGGTTCGGTGCGTGGTGCGCCGTCGAGATCAGGAACCAGTAGAAGCCGGCGACGCCGAAGAGGCCAAGGCCCACGACCAGCATGCCGGTGATCGCGCCACCGCGAAACGCGACGGCGAGTGCGTCGTTGAGGCTCACGCTCGCCGCTTGCGCCGTGCGGACGTTCGAGCGCACCGACACGTTCATGCCGATGTAGCCGGCAACACCCGACAGCACCGCACCCAGCGCGAAGCCGCCGGCCGTGCGCCAGGAGAGGAAAAAGCCGATGATGAAGAACAGGATCACGCCGACGATGCCGATCGTCGTGTACTGGCGGTTCAGGTAGGCCTTGGCGCCCGCCTGGATCGCTGCGGCGATCTCCTGCATCCGCGGATTGCCCGCCGGCTTGGCGAGGATCCACTGGATGGAAACCGCGCCGTAAACGATGGCCGCTATCGCGCAGACGAGCGCGAAGATAAGCGGATTGGACATGGAGATTCTCCCTCGAGGAATGTGAAATCGTGAACGCCCGCTGCGGCGCCATTCTTTGGGCACCCGCGGTCGCGCGGACTCGCCTCTTCGGGCGAACGCGCCGGCCGTTCGTGGTAGCGGCAGCGTTCCTGTGAAGGGCCGCGGCCGCCAAAACTCGCTATTTTGCCAGTGCGCGGTCCAAAAAGTCGAGCCGATCCTGTCCCCAGAAGAGCTCGCCCGCGTAAACGTAGGTGGGCGTACCGAAAATGCCACGGTCGATCGCTTCCTGCGTCAGCGCCGCATAGCGCATCCCGATGTCCGGGGCCTCGGCGCGTGCGGCGAGCGTTGCCGCGTCGCCGCCACATCCCGCGCTGATCGCCTGCAGCGTCGCGGGATCGGAAATGTCGCACTCCTGTGTCCACAGCGCACGGCTGAAAGCGAGCGCCAGGTCGAGTGCAGCGTCGGTGCTCCGCTCGAGCGCCGCGAGCACGAAGCGCGACGCGAGATCGGCGGACACCGGAAAGTGCGCCGGATGCAGATTGAGCGGCACCTGCAGGTAGCGCGACCAGCGCGTCAGCTCGACCAGCCGGTACGCCTGTCGCTGCGGCGCGCGCTTGGACAGTGGCAAGCCGCCCGACACCGGAAACACGAGCCCGAGGTTGATCGGCTTGACGGCGATCGTCGCGCCATGTCGTCGCGCGATCGCGACGAACCGTTCGTGCCCGAGGTACACGTACGGCGAGATCGGCGTCATGTAGTAATCGATCAGCTTGTCCATTTGTTCACTTTCCGATGTCGAACGACGTGGCCAGCCGCTTGGGTACGGCGACGTTCTTCAGCCGCACGTATTGCGGCAACCCGTCGCGATAGGGTGGCGGCGCCTCGCCCTTGATCAGCGGTGCGAGATAGGCGCGCGCCTTTGACGTGATGCCGAACCCGTCCGCGGTAATGTAATCGCGCGGCAGCATTTTCTCCTTGTTGGCGACGTCGGCCAGCGGCGCGATGCCGATCTTCCAGCGATACGGCTTGTCGCTCGTGCGAACGATTGCCGTCATCACCGCGTTGTGGCCCTTGAGTGCGAGCTCGACGGCCGCCTTGCCGACCGCGTAGGACTGGTCGAGATCGGTCTTCGACGCGAGGTGCCGGGCTGCGCGCTGCAGGTAGTCCGCCACGGCCCAGTGATACTTGTAGCGCAGCCGCTCGCGCACGAGGTTCGCGATCAGCGGCCCAACGCCGCCGAGCTGCGCGTGGCCGAACGCATCCTTGCTGCCGGCTTCGGCCATCAGCTTGCCTTCGGCGTTCTGCAGGCCTTCCGACACGCCGATGCAGCAATAGCCGAAGCGCTTGACGCGCGCATCGACCTCATGCGTGAAACGCGCCTCGTCGAACGGAATCTCCGGGAATAGCAGCACCAGCGGAATCGGCGTCGCCGCATCCTCGGCCATGCCGACGGCGGCCGTGATCCATCCGGCGTGGCGCCCCATCACCTCGAGCACGAACACCTTCGTCGACGTCGCCGCCATCGACGCGACGTCGAACGCCGCCTCGCGCATCGATGTAGCGACGTACTTCGCGACCGAGTCGAACCCCGGACAGTTATCCGTCACGGCGAGATCGTTGTCGACGGTCTTCGGCACGTGGACTGCCACGAGCGGGTAGCCCAGACGGTCGGCCATCTGCGATACCTTGAGGCACGTGTCGGCGGAGTCGTTGCCGCCGTTGTAGAAAAAGTAGCCGATATCGTGCGCGCGAAAAACGTCGATCAGTCGCTCGTATTGCGCGCGCGATTCGTCGAGGCCCTTGAGCTTGTAGCGGCACGAGCCGAACGCGCCCGACGGCGTGTGCTTCAGTGCGGCGATGTCACGCGCCGATTCCTTGCTCGTGTCGATCAGGTCCTCGGTCAGCGCACCGATGATGCCGTTGCGTCCGGCCAGCACGCGACCGATCTCTGCACGGTGCGCGCGCGCGGTCTCGATGACGCCGGCGGCGCTGGCATTGATGACGGCGGTCACGCCGCCGGATTGCGCATAGAACGCGTTTCGTTTCGCCATGACGGGACGCTCGCTCCGATTGAGGTTCAGCCGTTCTTCAAGGCGAGCGCGGTCGCCTCCAGGAACGCGCGGCCGTAACGGGCGTCCGGCTCGAGATGACAGCCTTCGCCCCACTCGTTCCACGCGTTGATGAAAACGATGCGCTCGTCGGCGGGCCGGGACGCGCGCGTCTGCACGACAACCGCCTGCAGCCAGCGTGCGTAGTTCGCCGGCTCGGCGTTGACGAAGCAATGCGCCCGGTCCTGCACGCGCGGCGTATTGTCCCATCCGGGCATCACGCCGCGGAAGAGCGGGTATCCCGGCGCCGGTCGCGCGAGCATCGTGAATCAATCCCACGGCGTCTTCGTCGCGCTACTTCTGGGCGACGAGGATCTCGTCGTCCCAGCCATCCCAGCGGCGCGTCCAGTTTTCGTTTGCCCAGCAGATGCAGAACGGGAAATCGGCGCGCGTGTGCGCTGCCGGTATGCGTGACTTGGCTCTGCCGCAGCGCGCGCGGCCATGCGCGCGGACCCGCGTCAGCTGCGCAGTGCCGCGAGGCAGGCGTCGCGGATGCCCTCGACCGTCCCAAGCCCGTTCACCTTGCGATAGCGCGGCGCGAGCGGGTCGCCGCCCGCTTCCCAGCGCGCGTAGTACGCGATGAGCGGTTCGGTCTGCGCGTGGTACACGCTGAGGCGGTTCATCACCGTGTCCTCGCGGTCGTCGGCACGCTGGATCAGCGGTTCGCCGGTGGCGTCGTCGCAGCCCGTCACTTTCGGTGGATTGAAAATGACGTGGTACGTGCGCCCCGATGCCGGGTGAACGCGGCGGCCGCTCATCCGCTCGACGATTGCAGCGTCGGGAACGTCGATCTCGATCACATAGTCGAGCCGCACGCCGGCGGCCTTCATCGCGTCGGCCTGCGGGATCGTCCGCGGGAATCCGTCGAACAGGTAACCCTGGCCGCAGTCGGGCTGCGCGAGGCGATCCTTGACGAGACCGATGATGATCTCGTCGGATACAAGCGCGCCGCTGTCCATCACCTGCTTGGCGGCGAGACCGAGCGGCGTACCGGCCTTGACGGCGTCGCGCAGCATGTCGCCCGTCGAAATCTGCGGAATGCCGTACGAATCGCGGATGTACGCGGCCTGGGTGCCTTTGCCGGCGCCCGGCGGGCCAAGCAGGATCAAACGCATGGGACTCGCTCGGTCATTCGATGCGCCATGTTACCCGAGCAGTGCGCGCACGCGGGCGAGATCGTCTTTGGTGTCGACACCGGGGGCCGGCGTCCCCTCGGCAATCTCGACGACGATCCGGTGGCCGTGCCACAGCGCGCGCAACTGTTCCAGCGCTTCGAACGATTCGATCGGCGCGGGTGCGAGCCGTGGAAATGCCTGCAGAAAACTCACGCGATAGGCGTACAGCCCGTAATGGCGGTACAGCGGCAGATCGGCAGGGATCGCGCGCTCGCCGCCGGCGAATGCATCCCGCGCCCAGGGGATCGTCGCGCGGCTGAAGTAGAGCGCGTAGTTGCGCGCATCGAGCACGACCTTGACGACGTTCGGGTTGAATCCTTCCGCCGTGTCGGTAATTCGGTGGCACGCGGTTGCCATCGCCGCATCGTCGCGTTGCGCCAGCAGGTGCGCCACACGTTCCATCAGCGCAGGGGCGAGCAGCGGTTCGTCGCCCTGCACATTGACGACGATCTCGTCCGGCGCGAGCCCGAGCAGTGCGGCTGCTTCGGCGAGACGGTCGGTACCCGTCGCGTGCGTCGCGCGCGTCATGACTGCGTCGAAGCCGTGCGCGGCGACGGCAGCGGCAATGCGCGAATCGTCGGTGGCCACGACAACGCGCGCCGCACCGCTTGCCAGCGCACGCTCGGCCACCCTGACGACCATCGGCCGACCGCCGATATCCGCCAGCGCCTTCGCGGGCAGGCGGGTCGACGCGTAGCGGGCCGGGATCAGGACCGTGAAGCGCGTGCGCGCGCCGGCGCTCACGTCCCGGACGCTTCCCATTCCTCGGGCGTGAGCTTGCGCGCCTCCTCTTCGAGCATCACCGGAATGCCGTCGCGGATCGGATACGCGAGCCGTGCTCCGCGCGACACGAGCTCGGAACGCTCACGGTCGTGGATCAGCGGTCCCTTCGTGACGGGGCACACGAGCATCTCGAGCAACTTGGGATCCATCGACCTTCTCCACGACGAGTTCGATCAGCGCGCGGTCGACCTCCGCACGGATCGGCAGCATCCACATGCGCGCATCGGCGAATGCGCGGCATTTTACCGCGTCCTTCTGGGTCATGAGTACCGCGCTCGCGGCAGGAAACGCGACGTCGTCGCGCGAATACGCGTAATGGTCCGGGAATGCGTGCGTGCGTCCGGCGAAGCCCTGCGCTGTCAGCAAGGCGAAAAAACGCTCCGGATGCGCGATACCGGCGATGGCGACCGCCGCTGGATCGCGCAGCAACCCGGCGTCGAACGCACGCGCAGGATCGGCGACGTTGCGCCACGGCTGCGGCACCTGCGTCATCGAGTAGTCCGCACCGTCGCGCGGCGTGCGCGTGCTGCGCAACCGGACGACGGCATCGACCGATGCAAGCCGCGACGCCGGTTCTCGCAGCGGTCCGGCAGGCAGCAGATGGCCGTTACCGAGCGCGCGATCGCCGTCGACGACCGCGATCTCGACATCGCGCGCGAGCGCGTAGTGCTGCAGGCCGTCGTCGGACACGATGACGTCGACGTCCGGCGAGTCGACCAGCAGCGCGCGCGCCGCCGCGGGGCGATCGGCGCCGACCCAGACCGGCACGCCCGTCTCCGCGAGGATCAACGGCTCGTCACCGGCGTCGCGCGCGTCGTCTCCCACCACCACGCGACGCACGTCGTCGCTGCGGCGTCCGTAACCACGGCTGACGATGCCCGGGCGAAAGCCGCGCTCGCGCAACGCGGCGGCGATGGCAGCAACGAGCGGTGTCTTGCCCGCACCGCCGACCGTGATGTTGCCGACGATGACAACCGGCACCGGCAACCGCGTGCCGTGGAAAACGCCGCGACGATAGCCCGCGCGCCGCAGCGCTGCGCAGGCACCGAACACCCACGACAGCGGCAGCAGTGCCAGGGACAGCGCGGTCGCCTGCGGCGCATACCAGCTGCGCGTCAGCAACCCCGCGAGTCGGCTCACTTGCGCGGTGCGTTCGGCGATGCCTGCGTTGCGAACGTGATGTGCACGATGCCCGCAGCACGTGCCGCCTCCATCACGTGCACGACGGATTGATGCGTTGCCTGCGCATCGGCGTTGATGACGACGATGGGTTCCTTCGTGTCGCCGGCCGTGCGCTTCAGCATCGCTGCGAGCGCGTCGATGCTCGTGAACATGAACGCCGGCTCGCGATCGATCTTGTAGCGCCCCTGCGGGTCGATGCCGATGTTGATCTCGCGCGGCCGCTGCTTCGCCGGATCGGCATTTGCCTCCGGCAGCGTGATCTGCAGCTCGGCGATGCGCTGGTACGTCGTCGTCACCATCAGGAAAATCAGGATGACGAGCAGCACGTCGATCAGCGGAATGAAGTTGATCTCCGGATCGTCGCGCACCCGGTTGCCTCGCAGATTCATCGCCTGCCCTCGTCCCGCGCGCTCATTTCCGCTCGTTGTGCGCGAAATCGACGAGCTTGATCGCCTGCTGCTCCATCTCGACGACGAGCGCGTCCACCTTCGCCCGGAAATGCCGATAGAAGATCATGCTCGGAATCGCGACGATCAGGCCCATCGCCGTGTTGTACAGCGCGATCGAGATGCCCTGCGCGAGCTGGATCGGATTCGATCCCGTCGACCCCTGCGAGCCGAAGATCTCGATCATTCCGACGACGGTGCCGAACAGCCCCATCAACGGCGCCATCGCGGCGATCGTGCCGAGTGAGGTGAGGAAGCGCTCGAGATCGTGCGTGACGACGCGCCCGACCTCTTCGATCGCCTCCTTCATCACCGGCCGCGGGCTCTTTACGTTCGCGAGGCCGGCCGCGAGGATGCGGCCGAGCGGACCCTGCTCCGCCGTCCGCGCAAGCAGGTCCTGCGTGGCCCCGGTATGGCGGTATTCGACGAGCACGTGATCCACCATTCCGGCGGGTGCGACAAGGCTTTGGCGTAACGACCACAGGCGTTCGAAGATCAGCGCCAGCGCGACGATCGAGGCGATGATCAGCGGCCAGATCGGCCAGCCCGCCGCTTGAATGAGCGACCACACGGTTGTTGTCTCCTCTTGGCTTAACCGCCGAAATGTAGCGTGGCTCGCGCCGATCGGGCAACCCGAATGCGCGACTTCAATCAGTTGCCCTTGTTTGACGGCGAGCGCGGCGTCCGCGGGGATCGGTGATCGACGCGCTGACGGCTGCACCCGCGAGGATGATGATCCAGCACAGGTAGATCCACAGCAGGAAGATCGGCAACGCCGCCAGCGCGCCGTAGACCACCTCGTACGTCGATACCTGTGCCAGGTACCAACCGAATGCGTGCTTCGCACCTTCCAGCGCCGCCGCGGCCAGCGCGCCGGCGACAATCGCCGGCACTACGCCGACATGCCGCGCAGGAACGCCCTTGTAAAGCACGGTGAGTCCCGCCGTGGCGAACAGGAACGGCAGCGTCTGGGCAATCTCGTTGCCGAGCGTCCTGCGCAGCGAGACGGCGGCAAGCGAGTGCATGACGAGCCACGTCGTGATCGAGATGCTCGCGCCGATCAGCACCGGCACGGCGGTGAGGCCGAGCGCATACACGACGACGCGGCGCGGCAGCGACCGGCCCTGCCGGATGCCCCAGATCGCGTTGATCTCCCGCTCGACGCTGGCCATCGCGAGTGCCGCCGACACGCCGATCAACGCAACGGACACGCCGGTGAGTCGCGCCGCCTGCTCGGCGAAACCGGTGATGTAGCCGCGAATCTCGCTGGCCGCGCCGAACGGCAGCATGTGCTTCAGCATGAACTGCTCCAGCACCTTGAGCCAGTCCTCGAAGATCGGGAAGCGCCCGACGAAGGAGAAGGCGACGGTGATGAGCGGCACGATCGCGAGCAGCGTCGTGAACGACAGGCTGCCGGCCGTGCGCGCGAGATCGATGTCGCGCAGCCTGCCAATGACGCTCTCGAAGAAGCGGAAGGGATTGATCGTCACTAAGGCTTCGCGACCCGCGTCAGCCAGCCGCCCGTCGCCAGCGCCACGCCCACCGACCACAGCACGGGCGACAGGCCGATGGTGCCGCCCACTGCGCCGAAAACCAGCGGCACGGCGACGGCCATCGAGTTCATCAACGACATGCGCACGCCCGCCGCCTCGCCCATGCGCCCGGGGGGCGCGAGGGTGTGGAGCAGCGCCATCACCATTGGCTGCCCGACGCCGAGGCCGAGCCCTAGGCAGAACGACAGCAGCATCAGCATTGACGCGCTGCGCGAAAACGGAATCGCGAGGTAGACGAGTGCGGCGAGGTACAGCGCCAACGTCAGCACGCGATGCTCGGGCACGTGGCGCGAAATCAGCGGCATCGACAGCCGCACGGTGAACGTCGCCGCCGCGAACGCCGCGAGGATCAGCCCGATCTTCGACGCGGACAAGCCGATGGAATTGCCGTAGATCGGCACGAACAGCGTGTGCAGTTCCCACGCGATCGCGATCATCCCGTTGATGAGAAAGACTCGCCGCAAGTCGCCGTTGGCGATGAGGTCGAGCGTGCGCCTGCCTGCGTTTGCCGCGTGCGCCGGGTGCGGTCCCGGAAACGGCACGCGATTGATGCCCAGCACGGCGATGGGCACGAGCGGCAGCAGCGACAAGAGGCCGAACGCCGCGCGGAATCCGACGTGATCGATCATGAATCCGGTGATCAGCGGACCGCCGATCGACGACGTGGAGTAGCCGACCGCGAGCAGCCCGAAATTGCGCGTGCGCCCGGCCGGCGGACCCATCTCGCCGGTCGCGTACTGGGCGGCGACCTGGAACGCCATGAACGACAGCCCGAGCAGCACGGCGGTGACGAACAGGGCCGGCAGGCCCGGCACGGCCGTCGCGATCACGGCGCCGCACGCTATTCCGATCGAGCCCGCAAGCATCGGGCCGCGCACGCCGACGCGATCAGCGAGCCGGCCCGCCGGGATCGCAAAGAGCATCGGCAGCAACGCGAACAGCGCAAGCAGGCTGCCGACAGTCGCCGCGTTCGCGCCGAGCGACAGCGCGTCGAGCGACACCGCGACGCGGGCACCGGTCAGCACCAGGTGATTGCAGATGCCGAGCGCGATCAGGACGCCAAACGGCGACGGCGCGCCCGGCCGGCGCCTCATCGCGATCGGCGCGCGTGCACGCGTCGGCACGCCGGCGCGAGGGTCATGGCGCGAGCCGCTGAATTGTCCAATGCCCGGCAGCGCGCGACCAGACGAGCCGGTCGTGCAGCCGCGATTCGCGTCCCTGCCAGAATTCGAAGCGGTCCGGCGCCACGCGCAGCCCGCCCCAGTTTGGCGGCCGTGGCACGTCCTTCGAGAAACGCGCCTCGGCCGCCGCGACTTGCGCTTCCAGCCACCCGCGATCCGGAATCGGCGCGCTCTGCGGCGACGCCCAAGCGCCTACCCGCGATCCGCGCGGGCGCACGCAGAAGTAGGCATCGGATTCAGCCGCGCTCACCGCCGACGCCTCACCTTCGATGCGAATCTGCCGCTCGAGCTCGGGCCAGAAAAACAGCAGCGCGACGTGCGGATTGCCGGCAAGCTCGCGTCCCTTGCGACTGTCGTAGTTCGTATGAAAGACGAAGCCGCTCGCGTCGAGCGACTTCAGCAGCACGATACGCGCGGAAGGCCGGCCGGCCGCGTCGACGGTGGCGAGCGTCATCGCGTTCGGCTCGGGTACGGCCGCAGCGACCGCCTCGTCGAACCACCGCGTGAACTGGTCGAAGGGATTTGCCGCCGCGTCGCCCTCGTTCAGGGCGGCACGCTTGTAGTCGACGCGCAGTTGCGCGAGAGCGGTGACGGGTAGGGACATCGGCCGTTTCGAATGACCGTGCATTCTACTCCGCGCGGCGGCGCCGAACACGGCGGCGCCGACGGCAATCGTCGATCGGCGCGCAGTGGCGCAACGCTTATCGCGTCGTTGCAACACCGGTGCGCCCAGAGTGAAAATTAGCTCTGGCGGCGCTTCCTGCACTGTGAAAATGCGGTATAGTCGCCGCCGATGGAGCGTCGTGCCTAACAGGAAGGCTCGCTTCAGGACGCAAGAGCGTAGTCCGCCCGCAAACCGACAGGAAGGAGAAACATGGCTACTGCCAAGAAAGCTGCGAAGAAGTCCGCGGCCAAGAAACCCGCCGCGAAGAAGACTGCTGCCAAGAAGCCCGCAGCGAAGAAGAGCGCGGCCAAGAAGCCCGCCGCCAAGAAATCCGCCGCGAAGAAACCCGCCGCCGCGAAGAAACCCGCTGCCAAGCGCAAGCCGAATGCAGCGTTCATGAAGGCGATGCAGCCGTCCTCCGTCCTCGCAGCGGTCGTCGGCGCGATGCCGATGCCCCGCACCGAAGTGACGAAGAAGATCTGGGACTACATCAAGAAGAACAAGCTGCAGGACGCGGTGAACCGTCGTCTGATCAACGCGGACGACAAGCTCAAGGCCGTCTTCGGCGGCAAGGGCAAGGTCTCGATGTTCGAGATGACCAAGCTGGTCTCGAACCACCTCAAGTAACGGGGACGCAATTTCGCGCGCGACGGATGCGCGCAGGCGGCCGGTGCGACCTTCGGGTACACCGGCCGCGTCGTTTCGAAGGGCCGCTTACAGGAGCCCGCTTCAACGACTGCCGGTGCGCGGGCTAGTCGTCGTCGTCCTCAATGATCCGGATCACGCGCGTGCGCTTCCCGCCGGCGTATTTCTCCATCTGCACGAGCACCGGATATTTCTCCGCGAGCGCCGCGCGCGCGGCACCCTCGTCGGTGTAGACCAGTATCGCGCCGTCGGGACCGCGCACGTCGGTCCAGATGCCGGTGTCGTCCTGCACTTCGATCTTGTAGCGCATCGTCGTTGTCGGTCAGTGGAAGTTTTCGAGCGGCGAACCGCGGGGTCGACGAGCTTCTGCGTCGCGCTCAGCGTGCCGGCGAGCCCTGCAGCGCTGCGATCCGCGCCTCGATCGGTGGGTGCGAGGCGAACAGCGCCATCACGCCGCCCCCGCCGGAAATGCCGAATGCCTGCAGTGCCTGCGGCAGCTGGCCGGGCGTGAGTCCACCGAGTCGCCGCAGCGCGTTCACCATCGGCTGCGGACCGAGCAACCGCGCGCTGCCGGCGTCGGCGCGGTACTCGCGCCAGCGGGAGAACCACGCGACGATCAGGCTTGCCAGGATCCCGAACACGATCTGGCAGACGATCACGGTGATGAAGTAGCCGGGTCCTGTGCCGCGCTCCGTCCGGAACACCGTGCGATCGACGATCGAGCCCACGATGCGCGACAGGAAGACGACGAAGGTGTTGACGACACCCTGGATCAGCGTCAGCGTCACCATGTCTCCGTTCGCCACGTGCGACAGCTCGTGGCCGAGCACGGCCTCGACCTCTTCCTTGTTCATCGACTGCAGCAGGCCGGTCGAGACAGCGACGAGCGCCGAATTCTTGAATGCGCCGGTGGCAAATGCGTTGGGCTCGCCTTCGTAGAGGGCAACCTCGGGCATCGCGACGCCGGCGCCGGCGGCGAGCTTGCGCACGGTTTCGAGCAGCCAGGCCTCCGCTTCGTTGCGCGGCGTTTCGATCACCTGCGCGCCGGTCGTCCACTTCGCGATGGTCTTCGACATCAGCAGCGAGATGATCGCGCCGGTGAAGCCGACAACGATCGAATAGACGAGCAGCTGCCCGTACTGGATGCCCTCCCCCGCCATCACCCGGTCGAGGCCGAAGAGCTTCAGCACGACCGAGAGCACGAGCACGACCGCGAGATTGGTCGCGACGAACAGGATGATTCTTTTCATGGACACCTCGAAGGGACCGTGATCCCAATATTAGCGCCCGAACGCCCCGTTACAAGGCATCGGTGCAACGATTCCCGCTTCGGGTGAATCCGCGTCAGCCGGGCTTCTTCGACCAGGAGTCGCGCAGCGTCACAGTCCGGTTGAACACGAGCCGTTCTGGATTGTGATCGACGAGATCGGCGACGAAATAGCCGTGCCGCTCGAACTGGAAGTGATCCTCGGCGACGGCGTTGGCGAGCGCAGGCTCGACGAACGCAGTGATGATGCGTTTCGACGCCGGGTTGAGATCATCGAGGAAATTGCGCTCCCGGTCCTCGGCGGCATCGACCTCCTCGCCGGCCAGCACGATGGCATGCGTGGGTGCCGGCTCCGCGCCTTCGGCCGGCGTCTCGTCGCCGCTGATGCGCGCGCCTGGAAACGGCACGCGAAACAGCCGATCGTAGAGTCGCACCTCGGCCGGCACCGCATGGGCGACGGACAGCCAGTGGATGTTGCCCTTGACCTTGCGCGCGTCGGCGCCGGGCGTGCCGCTGCGAGTGGCCGGATCGTACGTGCAGCGCACCGTCGTCACGTTGCCCGATTCGTCCTTGTCGAAGCCGGTGCACCGGATGATGTAGCCGTGGCGCAGCCGCACTTCGGCGCCCGGCGTCAGCCGGAAGTAGCCCTTCGGAGGCGTCTCGGCGAAGTCCTCGCGCTCGATCCACAGCTCGCGCGACAGCGGAATGGCGCGGCGACCGAGATCGGGCTGTTGCGGATGGTTGGGCGCGAACGTTTCCTCGCTTTCGCCGTCCGGGTAGTTCTCGATGACGAGCCGTATCGGGTCGAGCACTGCCATGCGCCGGACCGTCGTCGCGTTGAGCTCGTCGCGCATCGTTTCCTCGAGCACGCTCATGTCGATCCACGAGTCGGACTTCGACACGCCGATGCGCTCGGCGAACAGCCGGAATCCCGCCGGCGTAAATCCGCGACGGCGCGCGCCGACGAGCGTCGGCATGCGGGGGTCGTCCCAGCCGTCGACGTGTCCGTCCTCGACGAGTTGCAGCAGCTTGCGCTTCGACAGCACGACGTACGTGAGGTTGAGCCGCGCGAACTCGTACTGTCGGGGCAGCGGCCGCGGCAGGCGACCACCCTCGGCGAGCTTTTCGATCACCCAGTCGTACAGCGGCCGGTGGTCCTGGAACTCGAGCGTGCAGATCGAATGCGTAACGCGTTCCAGCGCATCCGATATGCAGTGCGTGTAGTCGTACAGCGGGTACAGGCACCACTTGTCGCCGGTGCGGTGATGGCGGGTGTGGCGAATCCGGTAGATCACCGGGTCGCGCATGTTGAGGTTCGGGCTCGCCATGTCGATGCGCAACCGCAGCACGTGCGCGCCGTCGGCGAACTCGCCCGCGCGCATCCGCCGCAGCAGATCGAGATTCTCGTCGATGCTGCGGTCGCGATACGGTCCCGGCGTGCCGGGCTGCGTCAGCGTTCCGCGCGTCGCGCGAACCTCGTCGGCCGTCTGGCTGTCGACATACGCCAGGCCCTCGGTGACGAACCACTCCGCGAATTCGTAGAGGACATCGTAGTAGTCCGACGCGTGATAGCGATGCGTGCCCCAGTCGTAGCCGAGCCAGCGCACCGACGCCGCGATCGAATCCTCGTACTCGACGTCCTCCTTCAGTGGATTGGTGTCGTCGAAACGAAGATGGCACGTCCCGCCATTTTCCGCGGCAAGGCCGAAATTCAGAACGATCGACTTCGCGTGACCGTAATGCAGATAGCCGTTGGGCTCGGGAGGAAAGCGCGTGACGACGCGCCCGCCGTACGTCGCATTCGCGTTGTCGTCGGCGATGATCGCGCGCAGGAAATTGGAGCCCGGGGCCGGCGTCGCGGACGTGGAAGCGGCCCCGCCCCGCTCGTTCGGAGCGGGTCGGTCGGCAACCCGTTCGGGCATCGAATGGCCGACCGGATTCCGCAGTGCAACATGATTCGGTTTGTTCATGAACAAGCGGCGGAGGAACTTGATTCTAACCGCGGCGGGGAGATGCGTCATCGGCCGTCTTACTAGGGAGAGCAGCGGGCACCCCGGAAAGCCGCGTCACGTAAGGGTTTGCGGGCAGCGGTCGGCCGCAGCCGGCGAATGTTTTCCACAAAACCTGTGGATAGCGGTGTGTATATCTTGTAAATTCGCATGCTAAGTAGTGTGCCGGTCAGGGAAAAAGCTCGCCAGACCAAAATCGAGCGGGAAAAAACTCCCCATGTTTCAACGACCTGTAGTGGCGGTTCTATAGGCGAAAACCGCGTTCGCGCACGCGTCGGCGTTGCCGCAGAACATGACGCCGGAATGTGCACGTCCAACGCCGAACCCCTTCTTGTCCAGGACAAAGGGAAGGGATTGAACAAGGGCTATCGGCACGATTGAACGACTACGCAACAGGCTGACGCATGAATGATGATGCAGCGCGCAAATCCGATCTGTTCGGCGCACCCGTAGCACCCCGCCGCCGCGTGCCGCCCGTTGTACCGGTGTCGCGATTTGTCGCGGACACCCGGATGCTGCTCGAGCGCGACGTCGGCCTCACCTGGATCGGCGGCGAGATCTCGGGGTGCACGCGAGCCGCATCCGGCCATCTCTATTTCACCCTGAAGGACGCGAGCGCGCAGATCCGCTGCGTGTTCTTCCGCCACAAGGCGCAGGGGCTCGCGTTCGCGCTTCGCGAAGGGCTCGCCGTCGAAGTGCGCGCCGTGCCGACGATTTACGACGCGCGCGGCGAATTGCAGCTCAGCGTGGAGACGGTACGCCTCGCGGGGCTCGGAGCGCTGTACGAGCGGTTCGTGCAGATGAAGGCAACGCTCGCAGCCGCTGGGCTCTTCGAAACGGCGCGCAAGCGCAGCCTGCCGCCCTTTCCTCGGCGGATCGGCATCGTCACGTCGCGGCATGCAGCGGCGTTGCGCGACGTGCTGACGACGCTGGCGCGCCGCTTCGCGTCGGTGCCCGTGATCCTGTATCCGGCGTCCGTGCAGGGCGCCGGCGCCCCGCGCGAGATTGCCGCGGCGATCCGCGCCGCGAACGTGCACGCGAGCGTCGATGTTCTGATCGTCTGCCGCGGCGGTGGCTCGCTCGAGGATCTTTGGGCGTTCAACGAGGAAGTCGTCGCGCGCGCAGTGTTCGAGTCGGTGCTGCCGATCGTCTCCGGCGTTGGTCACGAGACCGATTTCACGATCTGCGATTTCGTCGCCGACGTGCGCGCGCCCACGCCAACCGCTGCTGCAGCGCTCGTCGTCCGCGAACGGATCGCGCTCGAACGGCAACTGCACGAGGGGTGGCGCCGCCTCACCCGCGCCCACACGCACCACGCGTCCAGTCGCGCGCAGCGGCTCGATGCTGCCGCGCGCCGGCTCGTTCATCCCGCGACCCGTCTGGCCGAACAGGCAAGGGCGATGCGCGCGCTGGCGACCCGGCTGGCGCGAGCGTTCCACCACGGCCAGACGCTCGAAGCACGGCGGCTCGCCGCGGCCCGCGCGCGGTTCATTCGCGAACTGCGCGGCCCCTTGCCGCAGGCGACGCGCGTGCTGCAGCTGACGCGCTCGCTGACGCGGGCGGGCGGCGAGCGCATCGCCGTTGCGTCCCGCGCGATGGGGCGGCTCGGCGCCTCGCTCGCGCTGCTGAATCCCGCAGCGGTGCTCGACCGCGGCTACGCGATCGTCACGGGCAGCGACGGCTCGATCGTCGCCGATGCGCGAATGCTCAAGCGGGGCGACCGTGTCGCACTGACGTTAGCCAAGGGCCGCGCGGATGCCACGGTGACCGGGACTGCGACCGACGAACGCTGATCCTTCGGACCCGGCGCGAGGCCCATGGCGTGTGCACCTATGGCTGCGAGTGCCGGCCGGGGCTAGGCTTCGTCGGGATCGGGGTCGTCGACATCCGTTCCGCGACGCAGCCGCGCGCGGACTTCGGTCGGCGCCTGCGCCGCAAGACGCGGTGTCGCCACGCGAACGTCGGCGTTCTGGGCGCGATGCCGCAGCGCGTGATCCATCAGCACGCACGCGAGCATCGCCTCGGCGATCGGCGTCGCGCGAATGCCGACGCACGGATCGTGACGGCCGTGCGTGTTCACGATCACCGGCCGGCCGGCCTTGTCGATCGAATGCCGGTCGAGCCTGATCGACGATGTCGGCTTGACGGCGATCGCGACGACGACATCCTGGCCGGTCGAAATGCCGCCGAGGATGCCGCCGGCCTGGTTGCCGAGAAATCCCTCGGGCGCCATCTCGTCGGAATGAACGGTTCCGCGCTGCGCAACGGCGGCGAAGCCGGCGCCGATCTCGACGCCCTTGACCGCGTTGATGCCCATCATGGCGTGCGCGATGTCGGCGTCGAGCTTGCCGTACACCGGCTCACCCCAGCCGACGGGCACGCCGGATGCGATCACCTCGATCCGCGCGCCGCACGAGTCGCCGGCTTTGCGCAGCTTGTCCATGAACGCTTCGAGGTCGGCGACGATCGATTGATTGGCGACGAAAAACGGATTGGCGTCGACGTGCTCGAACCCTTCGAACGGGATCGCGTTCTCGCCGAGGTGCGTCATGTGGCCGCGAACTTCGACCCCATGACGCTCGCGCAGCCACTTGCGCGCGATGGCGCCCGCCGCGACGCGCACGGCCGTCTCGCGCGCCGATTGCCGGCCGCCGCCGCGGTAATCGCGGATGCCGTATTTCTGCCAGTATGTGTAATCGGCGTGCCCTGGACGGAACGTATCGGCGATGTTCGCGTAGTCCTTGCTGCGCGCGTCCTCGTTGCGGATCAGGAGCGCGATCGGCGTGCCCGTCGTCGTGCCTTCGAACACGCCGGACAGGATTTCCACCGCGTCGGATTCGCGCCGCTGGGTGACGTGCCGCGACGTACCGGGCTTGCGCCGATCGAGCTCGCGCTGGATGTCGGCTTCCGTCAGCGCCAGACCCGGCGGACAGCCGTCGACGACGCAGCCGATTGCGGGCCCGTGCGATTCGCCGAACGAAGTGACGCAGAACAGCGTGCCGAACGTGTTGCCGGACATTGGATGTGGTTCGCGTTGCCGAAGTCGAATCGACTATAGCATCGGCAATCGCGAACCTCCCTAGGCGTCGTCGCTGCCGGTGCGCATCTGCCGCGCGAGCCGCAGCGCCATGTAGCCGAGCAGCAGCGCAGCGGCGACGAGGCTGCCCCACAGCACGAAGCGCTTGACGTCGAGCGGCGCGCGCAACGCTGTGCGATTGACGGCGGACGGCGTAGCCGCCGGCGTGGCGTCGCCGACATTGTCGGGCAGTGCCTTGCCTGCGGCGTAGCCGGGCACGAGTGTGGCGATCGGCAACGCGGCCGGCGCAACGCTGCGGCTGCCGTAGGCGAGCTCGAAGGGCGCGGCGCCCCGCGCGGCGAACACGACTTCCTGCGGATACCAGCGCGCCGCGAGCGTCGGCGGCTTGGTGCCCACGCCGGCCCTCGGATCGATGCCAGCACGCACGTAGCGGATGGGGAGCGGCGACGTGTCAAAGTCCGCGCTGACGGTCTCGCCGGCGTCCTGGCGCAGCCGGTACACGATCGACGATCCAATCGGGTGCCAAGGGTCCTGCGAGTCCTGCCGCGCCGCCCACGCGACGGGTGCGACCGTGTTCACTTCGGGAAGCTCGAGCGTCATGCGGTCGACGGTGAGCGCCGCGCCGAGGTCGAACACGAAGGCGTCGCCGTCGGTGGTCCCGACCGCCGTTCGCACGCGCCGCGGCCGTTCGACGATGCGATCGCCCACGTCGCCCTGCGCCACTGTCAGCGGCGGCGTAGCGCCGGTCAGCCACGTGAGGCGCAGGTAGCGTGCGCGAAGCGGCGGAAACTCGATCCGGTCGCGCGTCAGCCTGCGGCCGTTGTACTCGAGCGACAGCAGCGGGGCGTCCGTGACGATCGTCCGCCATCGATCGACGTCGTCGCTCGCGTCGAGCCGAACCCGTGCATTGACGCTGGCGCCGTCTGCCATCGGCAACACCAGCGCGGCGAGCGACGGCGTGTCCTCGCCGGTATCGATCAAGTAGGCGACGACGCGCGAGCCGCTGCGCGGCGTGCCGTCGCGCGCACGGACGTCGACCGTCGTCCCGGTCGCATCACGGCGGACGTTGATGGCGACGTCGCCCGCGTTGGGCGCCGTCGTGTCGACTGTCAGCGGAAAGAGCGCCAGCGCGCGGCGCGGAGTTCCGGCAGAAACCGGTGTCGGCCGCGGCATGAATGCATACGGCACGGACGCTCCGTCGGCATTGAACACGCGCAGGTCGCCGAGGTCCGCGCGCCCGGCGCCGTCGTAAACCGAATCGGGCAATTCGAGGCGAAAAAACGCCTTGTCGCCGGACGTCGCCAGCGGCTGCCGCGACGCGAAGTCGCCCGGCGTCTCGGCGTGCGCGGTCGTCAGGGCGATCGACAGCAGCGCCGCCGCGGCGCTTCGGCGCGGCCTGCACCACGCATGCGGCTTGGCAGCGCTCATGTCACCTCCCTGCGCGGCGGTACCGGTGCCACGTATCCGATGATGAGCAGCAGCACGCCCACTCCCATGAAGGACACGATGCGCTCGACGCCGCCGACCTGCGACAGGTCGACGAAAAACAACTTGGCGACGACGACGGCCAACAGCGCGGCGCCCGCGACCCACGCAGCGCGATAACGGCGCCGGTTCGCGACGACCATCGCGGCGAGTGCGAATACGCTCCAGACGAGCGACAGCGTTGCCTGCACGATACGCGACGCCCACATCGCACCCGCCGTCCACGGCACGTCGGCGAAATGATGCAGCGTACGCAGCGTCGCGAACGTCACCCAGAACAGCAACAGCGCAGCCGCGGCGGCGCCCAGCGCTTCGGGTGACAGGGCGCCGAGCCGGTTCGCCTCGACGTCGCGCACGCGCGCGAGCCACGTCGCGATCGCGACGAACACCAGCCCTTGCGTCAGGTCCAGCGGATTGACGAGCGGGACGAACGGCAGCGGCGCGGCGTCACCGGCACTCGCGACGTTGGCGTAGATCGTCCAGGCGAGCGACGCGACGAGCAGTGGAATCGCGCCGATGACGAGCCACGCGCGTCGGTGGGTGCCGAAGGGCCACCCGCCGCGCGACGTCAACCGGCAGATCGCCACCACCATCAGCGCCGGCACCAGTCCCCACGGCACGAGTCGCCAGGCACTGCCGGCAACGTTATCTCGCGCGAGCCACGCCAAGTCACCGGCGACGATCAGCGTCACGAGCCAGCCCAGCATCGCATGCAGCGAATCGATCACCGCCGGCGCAATCGTCGCACGATCGAACCTTCGCAGCAGCAGCACGAGTACGGCCAGCGCGAACGGCCACGCGAGGCCGCCCAGGCCGCCCAGCAGATGCCCGCCACCCGCGTGGACGGCCACGATGCGGTAAGCGGCGATCAGCAACAGTGCCGGCGGCAACGCGAGCGCCGGCACGCGCGCGAGCGGCCAGTCCAGCCGCTTCGCCGCAGCGTCGAACAGCGCCCCGGACGCGGCGACGAACATCACGAGTGCCGGGATGCGCGCCTGCGGTGCGACGAAGCGCTCGATCTCCCGCACGCCCGCACCGAGCCACCAAAGCGCGCCCCATCCGAACACGACGGGCACGAAGGCGCGCTCGGTGCCGGTGATGGCCGGCGCACGTCCCATGACGCGGGCGCTGATGAGTCCGCCGAGCGCAACCAGCAGCGCGCCGACGAAATCGCTGTTCAGGACGGGCAGCGAGCCGCCGACGAGGCGGTGGGTCCAGACGCTGAATCCGAGTCCGAACGCGATGCCCGCCGCCACCTGCAGCAGCAAACCGAAAGCGCGCGGCCCGAGTCGCTGTTGCCGCACACCGACCCAGACCAGCGCGGCACCTTCGAGCGCCCACGTCGCGGACGTGAGGCGCGCATCGAGTGCGAGCGGGACGGCGAGCGTCGCGAACACGATGCCGAGCGCCAGAAAGGCCTCGACGAGGAGCCGCAGGTCGTCGCGATGGCGCGTGTAAAGCAGGCGCGCGAGCGCGAGATAGAGGGCCGATGCGGCCAAGGCGCTCCAGGCCATCGCGTACTCGATCGGGCGGACGAGCGCGCCTTGCAGTCCGGCAGCGACGAGCGGCGTGCCGAACACGAGCGTGGCGTCGACGTAGTGCCTGACCTCGATCGACTTGCGCAACGCGTACAGCGTCGCGATGCCGACGTAGAACAGGAAGAACAGGATCAGGAACGGTTCCGTCGTCGCGAAATCCTCGGGCCGGTAGCGAGTGACGCCCCACAGCGTGCCGACGACGAATGTGCACGCGAAGCCCACGATGTTCAGCAGGCGCCACGCCTTGAACCACGCGATCGCGAAGATGGCCGCATTCAGCACGGCGAAATAGGCGAACAGCATCACGTGGCTGCCGCCGCCGGTCGACGTCAGGATCGGGGCCGCGAAACCGCCGACGATACCGAGCACGGCAAGCGCCATCGCGTCCTGTCGCACGGCAAGGAAGCTCGACAGCGCAGCAATCCAGAACAGCAAGCCGAAGGCGGCGCTCGCCGGCAAAAGCTGATACAGGCGCAGCGCGGCGAAAACGGTCAGGTACAGGATGCCGATCGCCGCACCCTGCAGGCTCATCGCGTAACCGGTGCGCGACGCCCGCAGCCGCCATCCGAACCCCAGCAACACTATCCCGCCGAGCGCCACGGCGGCGAGCCGCAGCTCGATCGGCACGGTGACATGCTCGGCGGCGTACTTCAACAGGAATGCGACACCGATGAACAGCACGACGACACCGACGCGCGCGAGCGTGTTGCCGCCCGCGATGAAGCGCCACAGCTTGTTGGGCTCGCGAGGCTCACCGGACGCGGCGCGGGCGCGGCCGTACGCGGGGATCGGCGGGATGTCGGCGTGCACTGCGGTCGCGTCGGTCGAAGCGACGGTTTCGGCGCGCATGCGCCGAGCGCCCGCGTCGGCATCAGCGGCCGGCGCGTCGAGCGGCGGCATCGCTTCTGCGGGCCGCGTGCGTCCAAGACCGGGCGTCGCGGCGTCCGCTGCGGGCGCAGCGGGCAGCGCCGCTTCCACGCCCGCCGGGAGCACGCCCGCGACCGTTGTGATGCGAAGCGCCGATTCGAGCGCTGCGATTCGCCGCTCCATTGCCTGCATCCGCTCGGCGACGCGCGGATCGAGCAGCAGGAACGGATCCGCATCGGCGCCGGCGAACGGCGCCGCCGCCGGCAAACGGGCAGCGGCGCGCGTCTTCCGCCACGAATTGAACACCAGCCCCGCGATAAGACCGACGAAACCGCCGGCAAGTGCAGCGTCGAGACCCCGCCCGATCATCATTCCGACCACTACACCCAACAACGTCGTCACGATCGGCATCGACTCTTTCCCGTTCGTCGCGCCGATCAGCGGACGTCGCCGCGCAGCGCGCTCACGCGCGCGAACAGCGCATCGGCCGTGGCCTCGCCGGCACGCACGGCCGGCGCTGCGACGAGCGCGATCCGCGAAAAGATTCCGCGGAAGCGGTGCACCGCGCCCCCCTGTGACCGCGACAACAAGCTCCCCCACAACCCGCGCAACGCCATCGGCACGACGGGAACCGGCGTCGTCGCGAGAATCTGCTGGATGCCGGGGCGAAACGGCTTGATGTCGCCGGTGCGCGTGATCTCGCCTTCGGGGAAGATGCCGACGACTTCGCCGGCGGCGAGCGCGGCGGCAACCTCGGCGAACGCGCGGTCCTTCATCGCCGCATCCTCGCGGGCCGGTGCGATCGGGATCGCGCGCATCACCTTGAAGATGTACGAAAGCAACGGAAAGCGGAAGATCCTGTGATCCATCACGAACCGGATCGGCCTTCTTACGCACGCGGCGATCACGACCGCATCGACATAGCTCACGTGATTGCACACGACGACGCACGGCCCGTCGTCCGGTATGTTCTCGAGACCCTCGACCCGCACGCGATAGAACGTGTGCACGAGCAGCCACGCGAGGAAGCGCATCAGGAACTCGGGAACGAGGGTGTAGATGTATGCGGCGACGAGCGCGTTCATCACGCCGACGACGAGGAAAAGCTGCGGGATCGACACGCCGGCCTGCAGCAGGCCGATCGCGACGATCGCGGAAACGACGATGAACAGGGCGTTGAGGATGTTGTTCGCCGCAATGATTCGCGAACGGTGCGAGGGCTGCGACCGCGACTGGATCAGCGCGTAGAGCGGCACCGTGTAGAAGCCGCCGAACACGCCGAGTAGCACGATGTCGATCGCGATGCGCCAGTGCGCGGAGACGGCCAGGAATGCCGTCACGCCGCTCGTTCCCGACGCGTTCATTCCGCGCGACGCGAGCCACAGGTCGATCGCGAACAGCGTGAGCCCGATCGAGCCGAACGGCACGAGGCCGATCTCGATCTTGCGGCCCGACAGCCGCTCGCACAGCAGCGATCCCACGCCGATGCCGATCGAGAACAGCGCCAGCAGCAGCGTGAACACGTGCTCGTCGCCGCCGAGCACGCGCTGGGTGAACGCCGGAAGTTGGGCCAGGTAGATCGCGCCGTAGAACCAGAACCACGAGATGCCGAGCATCGAGCGCCAGACGACGAGGTT
>Ga0207689_10001070_pt1 | contig 26388 bp, 19 predicted proteins | sample KBSMisM52_FD_184312 | JGI IMG/M metagenome (GOLD analysis project Ga0207689, IMG submission 184312) | Miscanthus rhizosphere microbial communities from Kellogg Biological Station, Michigan, USA - KBS Miscanthus M5-2 (SPAdes) (version 2) | ecosystem: Host-associated > Plants > Roots >...
CGCTTCGGGCACGCCGTACAAGCGCAGCTGGATCTCGGTGATGACGCCGAGCGTGCCTTCAGCGCCGACGTAGAGACGCGTGAGATCGTATCCCGCGCTCGATTTCCTCGACCGCCCGCCGGTTTTGATGAGCCGCCCGTCCGGCGTGACGATGGTGAGCCCGAGGACGTTCTCGCGCATGGTCCCGTAGCGGACGGCGTTGGTGCCGGACGCGCGGGTTGCGGCCATCCCGCCGATCGTCGCGTTGGCGCCCGGATCGATCGGAAAGAAGAGGCCCGTGCCCTTGAGCTCGGCGTTGAGCTGCTCGCGCAGCACGCCCGCCTGGACGCGGCAGTCGAGGTCCTCGGCGTTGACTTCGAGCACGCGATTCATCTGCGACAGGTCGATGCAGACGCCGCCGTACAGCGCCGCGACGTGACCCTCGAGCGACGTGCCCACGCCGAAGGCGATGACGGGAACCCGCGCCGCATGGCAGAGGCGAACGATGGCGGCCACCTCCTCGTTAGTGTGCGGGAACACGACGACGTCGGGCAGGCCCGCGTCGGCGAGCCCTTCGCCGTGGCTGTGCTGGTCGCGGATCGAGCGGGAGGTCAGCGCGCGCTCGCCGTAGTCGGCGGTGAGAAGGGTCACGAGATCGGCGACATCCTTGGCATCGGGCCGCTGTACGCGTGCTGCGGTGTGCGTGTTCATGAGTGTCCTCGGTCAGAAACGCGGGAGCTCGGGGTGCGGCAGAGCCCCGTGGTGGACGTGCATCTTGCCGAACTCCGCGCAGCGCGACAGCGTGGGGACGCCCTTGCCTGGATTGAGCAGCGACTTTGGATCGAATGCGGACTTCACCGCAAGAAAGCATTCGAGCTCGGCTTCGCGGAACTGAACGCACATCTGCGGCAGCTTTTCGATCCCTACGCCGTGCTCGCCGGTGATCGTGCCGCCCACGTCGATGCAGAGCTCCAGGATTTCGGCGCCGAACGCCTCGGCGCCCACGCGCTCGGCTTCGACGTTGGCGTCGTACATGATGAGCGGGTGGAGGTTGCCGTCGCCCGCGTGAAAGACGTTGGCGCAGCGGAGCTTGTACTGATGCGTCAGGGCTTCGATCTGCCCCAGCACGTGCGAAAGCGCGCGGCGCGGAATCGTGCCGTCGATGCAGTAGTAGTCCGGGGTGAGGCGGCCAATAGCGGGAAACGCCGCCTTGCGCCCCGACCACAGGAGCAGGCGCTCGCGCTCGTCCTTCGACACGCGAATGCCGGTGGCGCCTGCCGCGCCCAGCACGCGCGTGATTTCGGCCATTTCCGCGGCCACTTCCTCCGGCGTGCCGTCGGCTTCGACCAGCAGGACCGCCGCCGCATCCTGCGGGTAACCCGCGTGCACGAACTCCTCGACCGCGCGCGTGGCGCTCCGGTCCATCATCTCGAGACCGGCGGGCACGATGCCCGCGCCGATGACTGCGGCCACCGCCTCGCCCGCCGCGCCGACGTCGGCAAACGCGGCGAGCGCCACCTGTGCGGTCTGCGGCTTGGGCGTCAGCTTGACCGTGATCTCGGTCATAACCGCGAGCAGCCCTTCGGAGCCGTGGATCAGCGCCAGGAGGTCGTAGCCCGCGCTGTCGAGCGAGTCGCCACCGAACTCGACGACCTCGCCGCTGATGAGCACGCCGCGCACGCGGCGAACGTTGTGCACGGTGAGCCCGTACTTGAGGCAGTGCACGCCGCCGGCGTTCTCGGCGACGTTGCCACCGATCGTGCACGCGATCTGCGACGACGGGTCCGGCGCGTAATAGAAGCCGTAGGGGGCCGCCGCGGAGGAAATCGCGAGGTTGCGCACGCCGGGTTGCACGACGGCCGCGCAAGCTGCCGGATCGATCGAGAGGATGTTGCGAAACTTCGCCATCGCAACGACGACGCCGTCCTTGTGCGGCACGGCGCCGCCGGAGAGGCTCGTGCCGGCACCGCGCGCGACAACGGGCACGTTGCTCGCGTGGCATTGCTTCAGCACGTCTACGAGCTGCGCTTCGTCCTCCGGAAGCGCGACGGCCGCCGGGAGCTCGCGATACATCGTGAGTCCGTCGCACTCGTACGGTCGCGTCTCCTCGGCCGAAGTAAGCAGCGCCGAGTCCGGCAGGATGGATGCGAGTTGGGCGTGGAGGGCTGGATCGAGCATCGAGTGGGCGGCGCCCGGCTTCGTTTTGGAGCGCTGCCGACCGATTATTCCACGATTATTCCATCTCGGCGCTGCCGCCGTGCGTCGCCGCTCGGCAGTCGCGGAATAATCGCGCATTCGGCACGGCTATACATGCGCTCCGGTGTTCCTTAGAATCCGCGCTCCGGCGCTTTCCATTCGTTGTAGCGGGCGCCCCAACCGAACCGGAGACCCCCATGCGGACATCCCGCCTCCTGTGCACGCTCACGCTGGCCGGCGCCGCGGCGCTGTCGTTGCCGGCCGCACCGGCCGCGGCGCAGACCTCGATGAAGATCAACATCTCCGTCGCGCAGAATTCGCACTACGGCGTTGCGATCGATACGTTCGCGCGCGAGGTCGAGGCCCGCACCAACGGCCGGTACAAGATCCAGACGTTCTACGCCGGGGCGCTCGGCGCCGAGCGCGAGTCGGTCGAAGGTGTCCAGCTCGGCACGCTCGATCTGACCATGACGTCCACCGGCCCGCTGCCGAACTTCGTGCCGGAAGTTGCAATTCTCGACATCCCCTTCCTGTTCCGGGACTACGCGCACGCCCGCGCGGTGCTCGACGGCCCGATCGGCCAGGATTTACTGCAAAAGTTTCCGCCGAAGGGAATGGTGGCACTCGCGTGGGGTGAGAACGGCTTTCGCCACATGACGAACAGCAAGCGGCCCGTCAACGTCCCCGACGACCTCAAGGGATTGAAGATGCGGACCATGGAGAACCCGATCCACATCCAGGCGTACAAGCAATTCGGCATCCTGCCGACGCCGATGGCATTCACCGAAGTGTTCACTGCGCTGCAACAGGGCACGGTCGACGGCCAGGAGAACCCCTTGTCGGTCATCACCGCAGCGAAGCTCGACCAGGTGCAGAAGAACCTGTCGCTCACCGGTCACGTCTACTCGCCCGCGGTGATCCTGATGAACAAGGCGCAATGGGACAAGCTTTCGGCGGCGGACAAGACGGCATTCCTCGATGCCGCGAAGGAGGCGGTCAAGGCCAACCGCGCCCGCATCGACGACGACGAGAGGAAGGCCGTGGCCGATCTCCGCGCGAAGGGCATGAACGTGGTCGAGAACGTCGACAAGGCCAAGTTCCAGGCGACGCTCGCGCCGGTCTACGCTGACTTCGGGAAGCGGTTCGGGCAGGACAACATCGACAAGATCAAGAACTACAAGTGACTCCCGGCCCGGCGCATGCCGGGCCCGAACGTCAGCGAAAACCGAACGCCGCAGGCAGGAGCGTGCTGATCTGCGGGACGAGCGACAGGAGCGCCAGCACCGCGACCTGCGCCCAGAGAAACGGCCAGAGTTCAGCGACGAGCCGCGTCAACGGCACGCGGGCGACGATCGAGGTGATGAAGAGGAGCCCGCCCACCGGCGGCGTGATCATCCCCATCGTCAGGTTGACGATAACGATGATGCCGAACTGGAGGTCGTTGATCCCGAGCGCGTGCGCGATCGGAGCCAGGATGGGAACCAGCACGACCACACCCGGCAGCGGCTCGATGAAGATCCCGAACACGAGCAGCAGGAGGTTGACCGCGAACAGGAACGCGAGCGGCGACAGGTTCATGCCCACGATCCACGCCGTCAACTCCTGCGGCACCCGGGATACAGTCAACACCCACGCGAAGGCGCCCGACATCGCGACGATGATCAGGACCGACGCCGTCATCAGCGCCGAGCGCGACAGGATTCCCGGCAGCATCCGCCACTCGAGCGAACCGTATATCCAGCGTCCCGCCGCGAGCGCATAGAACACGGCGACGACGCTCGCCTCCGTCGGCGTGAACGCGCCCGACGCGATCCCCCCGAGAATCAGCACCGGCAGCACGAGCGCAGGCAGCGCACGCCAGGTGTTGCGCAAATAATCGGCGAGGCGCAGCGTCTCGACCACGCCACGATAGTTGCGGCGCGTCGAGATCGCGTGATTGATGAGCGACATCGCTGCCGCAATCACGAGGCCCGGCAGCACGCCGGCGATCATCAGGCCCACGAGATTCACCTCGGGGTAGGCAAGCGCATAGATGATCATGCTGATCGACGGCGGAATGATCGGACCGAGAATCGACACCGCCGCCGTCAGCGCCGCGGCGTACTCGGCACGATAGCCGTCGTTCTTCATCATCCGGATCATGATGGCGCCCGGGCCGGCGGCATCCGCGAGCGCCGAGCCGCTGATTCCGGAGAAAAACGTGATCGCCAGGATGTTCGTGTGCCCGAGTCCGCCGCGAAAGCGGCCGACGAACTGCGACGCGAACCGCAGCAGCACCTCGGACAGCGCGCCGCCAGTCATCAGCTCGGCCGTAAGAATGAAAAATGGGACAGCCATCAGCGCGAAGACGTCGATGCCGCTGAAAAGGTACTTCGGCAACGCCACGAGCGGCAGCGTGCCCTGGACGAGGATCGCGATCAGCGTGCTGCCGCCCAGCGCGAACGCCACCGGCACGCCGAGGGCGAGCAGCACGATGCAACCGACGAAGAGCGCGGCGATCAAAGCTTGGCCGCGTCCGCGTCGAATTCGGCATCGGCGAGGAATTGGCCCTGCCGCAGGTACGGGACCGTCATCAGCACGAGATGGACGATGAGGAGCCCGAAGCCGATCGGCATTGCGAGGTAGACGGCCCCGATCGGGATTCCCATCACGGGAGTGGTCTGGCCCCAGGTAACCATCGAGTACCGCGCAGCCAGCCACAGCATCATCGCGAAAAAGACCAGCAGCAACGCGTAGATCGCGAGGCGAATCCACACGGCATGCCTCGGCAGCGCGCCTTGCAACGTGTCGATCCCGATGTGCCCACCGTAGCGCAGCACGAGACCGGCGCCCAGGAACGTAAGCCAGATCATCAGGTAGCGGGACACCTCCTCGACCCAGAGGATCGAGTGGTCGGTGAGGAAGCGCAGGGCGACGTTGGCGAACACCATCACCGCCATCGCCGCCAGGATCGCGATGACGATCCAGCGGTTGATGCGGATCAGCGCGCGGTCGAGGGACGCGACAGGGGTATCGGGTTGCACGTGTCGCGCTTGCAGCTACACACACCGTCCGCCGTCGACTTCGAGACATGCACCGGTGATGAACGCCGCCTCGTCCGACGCGAAGAAGACCGCGGCCGTCGCGATGTCGGTCGGCTGCGACAGCCGGCCGAGCGGGATCGACGCGACGAACTTCGCGCGCAGCTCCGGGGTGTCGCCGCCCATGAACTCGGCGAGGAGGCCGGTCTCGCCCGCGACCGGGTTGATGACGTTGACTCGGATGTTGTGCGGCGCGAGCTCGGCCGCCATCGAGCGCGACGTGACGATGGCCGCGCCCTTGCTGCCGTTGTACCACGTGAGCCCCGGCCGCGGCCGCACGCCCGCCGTGGAGGCGATCGTGATGAATACGCCGCTCTTCTTCGCGCGGAAGTGGGGCACCGCGTGCCGCGCCGTGAGGAAGAGGCTCTTCACGTTGACGCGGTAGATCCGGTCGAACTCGTCTTCGCTCACGTCGAGCATCGGCTGGTTGCGATGCGTCGTGCCGGCGTTGTTGACGACGACGTCGAGATCGCCGTAGGTGTCGAGTGCGAAACGGACGAGCGCGGCCACGTCGCGATCGCTCGAGACGTCGCCGGCGCAAAAGGCCGCGCGGCCGCCGGCGGCGCCGATCTCGCGCGCGACGCGCCCTCCGCCCTCCGCATTGACGTCGTTGACGACGAGCGAGGCACCCTCCTCCGCAAAGCGTTTCGCGATGCCCTCGCCGAATCCCGAACCGCCACCGGTGACGATGGCGACCTTGTCGCGCAGTCTCATTGGATCCCCTGGATCAGCCGTGCTGCAGCACCACCGTCTTGAGCACGGTGAAGCCGTGGAGCGCCTCGAAGCCCTTCTCGCGGCCATGACCGGAGTGCTTGACGCCACCGAACGGCAATTCGACGCCGCCGCCGGCGCCATAGTTGTTGATGAAAACCTGGCCACTGCGAATCGCTCGGGCGAGACGCAACTGTCGCGCGCCGTTGGCCGTCCACACGCCGGCAACGAGCCCGAAGTCGGTGGCGTTGGCGATGCGGACGGCGTCCGCTTCGTCGATGAACGGCATCGCCGCGAGCACCGGGCCGAACACTTCCTCGCACGCAAGGCGCGAGTCCGGCGGCACGTCGCGCAGGAGGTGGGGCTCCACGTAATAGCCGCCGCGTGGTGCACCGGGGACGATCGTGCCCTTGGCAACCGTCGCCTGGCGGTCGCGCTTCGCGTCGGCGAGAAAGCCGCGCACGCGCGCCAGCTGCGTCGCGCGAATCAGCGGACCGCAATCGAGATCCTCCATCGCAGGACCGACCTTGAGCGCCGCAAACCGCGAGCCGAGCTTTTCCAGGACCTCGTCGTAGCAGTGCCGCTCGACCAGGAGGCGACTGCCCGCCGAGCAGGTCTGGCCCGCGTTCTGGACGATGGCGTTGACGATCGCGGGCAGTGCTGCATCGAGATCGGCGTCGGCGAAGACCACCTGCGGTCCCTTGCCGCCCAGCTCGAGCGTGACAGGGCAGTGGCGCTTCGCCGCTTCGGCGGCGACGGACGCGCCGGTCGCGGGCGAGCCGGTGAACGACAGATGCTCGATACCCGAATGCGACGCGAGCGCCGCGCCGGCCTCGCGGCCAAGACCGGTGACGAAGTTGAGCGCACCTTCGGGGAAGCCGATCCCCGCTGCGAGCTCGGCGACACGCAGGAGCGACAGGCAGGCGTCCTCGGCCGGCTTCACCACGCACGCATTGCCGGCGGCGAGCGCTCCCCCCACGGAGCGGCCGAAGATCTGCAGCGGATAGTTCCACGGGATGATGTGCCCCGTGACGCCGTGCGGCTCGCGCCACGTCAGCACCGTGTAGCCGGGCGCGTACGGAATCGTCTCGCCCGTGAGCTTGTCGGAGGCGCCGCCGTAGAACTCGAAGTAGCGCGCGCACGCCGCGACGTCGGCGCGCGCCTGCCGCAACGGCTTGCCGCAGTCGCGCGCCTCGATCTGCGCGAGTTCCTCGGCGCGATCCAGTATTTCGCGCCCGAGCCGCGACAGTAGCCGGCCCTTCTCGACGGGCGCAAGGCGTCCCCAGGCGCCGTCGCGCGCGCGCTCGGCCGCGCGCACCGCCTGTTCGATGTCGTGCGCGTCGCCGGACGCGATGGCGGCGAAGGGCTTGCCGTCCGACGGATCGATCATCGGCAACGTCGCTCCAGCCGCGGCGGCGACCCAGCGGTTGCCGATGAAATGCGACGAGGGAGTCGTGATCGGCGAGAGCGGCTCGGGCGCGTTCATGGCGGCGGACGTCGCAACGAGGCGGTCACTTCGCTCCGGCGGGCCGGAACTTCCAGGCGAGCGTGTTCTCGTCGGTGCGCGGCGCATACGTGATGCCATCGCGCGTGGCCCACAGGTTCACCTGGAAGTGCACGGGCACGACGCCCGCATCGTTGATCGCAAGCTCGGTCGCGCGCTGCAGCAGTGCTTCGCGCTTCGCATCGTCGACGGTGGCGAGCGCGTCTTCGGTGAGGGCGTCCACCTTGCCGTTCGAGTAGCGCCCCCGGTTCGCCGTGCCGAAACCCTTATCGCGGTTGAACGTCATCAGGAGTGCCTTCAGCGACGACGATGCCTCGCCGGTGCCAGTGCTCCAACCGAGCAGCATGAAGCTGAACTTGAGGTCGGTCGCCTGCGTGAAGTACGTCGCCGACGGCATTGCGACGACCTTGGTGTCGATGCCCACGCGGGAGAGCATCTGCGCGACCGCCTGCGCGACCTTCGCGTCGTTGACGTAGCGGTTGTTCGGCGCGTGAATGGTGAGGCCGAAGCCGTCCGGATAGCCCGCCTCCGCGAGAAGCTTCTTCGCGCCTTCCGGGTCGAAGGCCTCGACCTTCAGGTTCTTCGTCGCGCCGAAGAGAAACTCCGGGACGAGCTGCCCCGCCGGCACCGCCTCGCCTTCCATCACCTTCTCGACCATTGCGGGCCGGTTGATCGCCTTCGAGATCGCCTTCCGCACGCGGGGATCCTTGAGCGGGTTCTTGGCGAGCGGCTTCCCCGCCTTGTCGGTCACGAACGGCGATACGTCGCGATCGCTGTCCATGTGAAGGTAGATGAGCCGGTCGGCGACGGTGCGAAACGTCTGCAGCCGCTTGTCCTTGCGCAGTTGCGCGACGTCGGACGTCGGCACGTTTTCCACCACCTGCACGTCGCCCGACAGGAGCGCGGCGACGCGCGAGGCATCCTGCGGCAGCAGGCGGAGCGTCACTTTTTCCCAGGGTGTCTTGCCGCCCCAGTACGCATCGTTCCGCGCGAGCTCGATGCGATCGCCTTTGGCGTAGCGGACGAGCTTGTAGGGTCCCGTGCCGATCGCCGCCTTGCCTGTGTTGAAGTCGTCGGTCGTCGCCTTCGCGGCGGCCTTCGAGATGATCGCCACCTGCGTCATGTCGGAAGGCATGAGCGGGTAGGGACTCGCGGTCTTGAAGCGGATCGTCAGCGGGTCGACGACGATCGTCTCCTTGATCTGCTTCGTGTAGGCAGTGAACGGCGACGGGCTGTTCGGCACCGTCGGCACGCGCTCGATCGAGGCGACGACGTCGGCCGCAGTGAAGTCGCTGCCATCGTGGAACTTGACACCCTTGCGGAGCTTGAACTCCCACGTCAGCGGGTCGATCGTCTTCCATTCGGTCGCAAGCCCCGGTTGGAGCTGCGACTTCTCGTTGCGCTCGACCAGATAGCCGAAAATGTGGGCGGCCACGTTGTTGTTGGGCGTCAGGTTGTGATAGTGCGGATCGACCGCCGTGACATCGGTCCCGAGGCCGACGGCCAGATTGGCGGCCGTGGCGTCGAGCGCCGCGAACATGACGGCCGCGAGCGCGAAGGCAGCCAAGGCTTGGGCACCTCGCGTAAGTGGCCTCCCAATGAGGTGGCACCGCTGCATGAATCCCCCGGTCGAACAGTGATCGCAAGTGGTCGGCGAAGCATAACGCAACCCGGCAGCGGCCGACCGTTCATCCCGGGCCGCCAGCCTCGAATCGCGTCAACCGCGCCGGCCCTCGCTGCGTTTCAAGAAGCATGGGCGCGCCGTTGGCCGCCGTTTGCCTAACGCCCGCCCCCATTTCGAACATGCAAGGAGGTCGTGCCATGAAGTATCCGAAGATCACTGCCGCCGTCGCCGTCGTAACCGTCGCGGGGGGCTTGTCCCTCGCGGCAGGTACCGCATCCGCGGGCAACGTGGCGTGGAGCGTTTCCGTCGGCGGTCCGGGTTACGCCGTCACCGCGGGAGCTCCAGGCTATGCCGCCTACCCGTATTGGCGCGGCTATTATGGCCGGCCGTATGTTCCGGTGGCTCGTCCTTATTACCGGCCGTACTATCCGGTCGTCGTGGCCCCGCCGGTGGTGTATCCGCCGGTCGTCTATCCGGCGCCTTACTATGCTCCGCGGGTCGTGGTCGGCGCCGGCTGGCGTGTCTATTAGCAACTTGAGAGCAAAATGAGGGCGACCTGCCCTAGCCGCTGTAACGTATCCGGTAGATCGCCCCCGCGGAATCGTCCGCAATGAGCAGCGAGCCGTCCGGCGCGACCAGCACGTCAGTCGGACGTCCCCACGCCTGCTCGCCCTGCAGCCACCCCTCGACGAACGACTCGTAGCGCACGGCCTTGTCGCCTTCGAGAGTCACCATGGCGACGCGATAGCCGATCTTGCGGCTCCGGTTCCACGATCCGTGCTCGGCGATGAAGATCCGGTTTCGATACGCGGCGGGAAACTGCGTTCCCGTGTAGAAGCGCATGCCGAGTGCAGCGACGTGAGGGCCGAGGTTCTGGGCCGGTGGACGAAGCGCGCTGCAAGGCTGCTTTTTTCCGAACTCGGGGTCGGGCGTCGTGCCGGCGTGACAATAGGGAAAGCCGAAGCGTAATCCGGCCCGCGGCGCGTAGTTGAGCGTGTCGGGCGGCACGTCGTCGCCGAGCATGTCGCGGCCATTGTCGGTGAACCAGAGCTCCCGCGTGCTCGGATCCCAATCGAACCCCACCGAGTTGCGGAGGCCGCGCGCGAACACTTCGAGTCCGCTGCCATCGGGATTCATCCGCATGATCACGCCGTAGCGATCCGGGTCGAGCTCGCAGACGTTGCACGGCACGCCGACCGGAACGTACAGCTTGCCATCCGGACCGAAGGCGATGAACTTGCGCCCGTGATGGCCCTCCGTCGGGAAACGATCGCTGACGACAACCGGCGCAGGAGGATTGGCGAGGCGCCGCTCGATGTCGTCGAAGCGAAGAATGCGCGACACGGCGGAAACGTAGAGCGCGCCGTCGCGAAACGCGACGCCGGCGGGCTCGCGCAACCCCGAGGCAATCAACTGGATCGCGGCTGCGCTCTTCGTACCTGGCGGCGGGAGCTTGAGCGCATGCACGGCGCCTGCCGTGCTGCCGACGAAGAGCGTGCCCTCGGCACCCCACGTCATCTGTCGTGCGCTCGGAATGCGCGCAACGACCTCGATCGAAAATCCGGGCGGCAGCTTGAGCGTTTCCAGCGGCAGCGCCGTCTGCGCATGCGATGGCGCAATCGCGGCGAGCCCAATGACAAGAGTCACTGCGGCAGCCCAGGCCACATGGGGGGCGGCGCGATGCGCAGTGTTCACGCTCCAATGGCACTTCATTTCATTCTCCCGACGCGTTTGTGCGAGCAAGTATGCCTCTGCTGCGATTCGCCATCGGTACGGTACGTCACTTCGGGCCCCTCCGCCGGCGCTCGCGCGCGCTGATGCGCCATTTGACAGTGCGGGGGCCCCTCCCTATCCTGCATTTTCCGCGCTCGCGCCAGCGAGCGCATCATGCAGGCTTTCCCACCCGACGGAACCTCCCCGCCGTGACTACTCCCGTGCCGCCGATCGAAGTTGCCTTTCCCGACATAGGACGCTGGGCATCCGGCAATACGGGCATCCCCTACGTCTGGACGTTTGCTTCCAACGTGGCCGGACCCCACGTGCTCGTGCAGGCGCTGACGCATGGCAACGAGGTCTGCGGGGCGATCGCGCTCGACTGGCTCCTTGGCAAGGACTTCCGCCCCGTGCGCGGCACGCTCACGATGTGCTTCGCCAACATCGGTGCGTACCAGCGCTTCGACCGGGCCGATCCGTTCGGGTCGCGCTGCATCGACGAGGACTTCAACCGCCTGTGGACGGCCGAGGTGCTCGACGGTCCGCGCAAGACCGCCGATCTCGTTCGCGCGCGTGCGCTGCGCCCCCTCTACGAACGTGTCGACTACCTGCTCGACCTCCATTCGATGACCGACCCATGCCCGCCGCTCGCGATGGCGGGCCGACAACGCAAGGGCGTCGAGCTCGCGCAGGCGATCGGATCGCCCGAACACATCATCGTCGACGGCGGACACGCTGCCGGCCGGCGGTTGCGTGACTACGCGTTCTTCGACGATTCGGAGGATCCGCGCAATGCGCTCCTGATCGAATGCGGCCAGCATTGGGAAGCCGCCGCGCCGGAAGTGGCGAAGCAGGTCACGCTGCGGTTCCTGCGGCATTTCGGCATGTGCGGTCCCGAGTTTCTCGACGCGTGGCTCGAGCGTGTGCCGATGCCGCGGCAAAAGGTGATCGAAGTGACCGCGGCCGTGACGATTACCACCGACGATTTCAGGTTCGTCATTCCGGTCGCCGGACTCTCGGTCGTCTCGAAGGCGGGAACGCTGCTCGCGCGCGACGGCGGTGCGGACGTCGCTACGCCCTATGACGACTGCGTGCTGATCATGCCGACTCGCCGTCCGAAGAAGGGCGAGACGGCTGTTCGCCTCGGCCATTTCGTCCATTGACGCGCGCGATCGCGCTTGCGTGATGGGGCGGATTCACGGCGTGCCCTTGACGGCCGCCTCCGCAGTCCGAACCAGCTCCGCACCGACCCTCGCGGCCCATTTGTCGTAAATGCCGCGCGTGGCTGCGGCAAACGCGGCGCGGCCCGAGGCGGTGAGCCGGGTCACGGTAAAGCCCCGCTCAGTCAACTCGTGCAGGGCTGCATCGTTCTCTGCCTGTACCAGGGCGGGAAGCTCCTGCGCCGCCTGCATCGCAGATTCGCGCGCGAAGTTGCGCTGCTCCTCGGTCCAGCCGTTCCAGGCTGTCTTGTTTGCGGCAAAGATGGCGCACTCCGCGACCGCACCCCACAGCAGCACCTGCTTGACGCCGAAGGTCTCGAGCCGTGCGGCAGCGATCGTCGAAAGCGTTCCCTCCTGCGCGTCGAGCGTGCCGGCGCGGAATGCCGCCTGGGCGTCGCCGGCGGGCAGCGATCGCGGCATTGCGCCGAGGTTCACGAAAAGATCGGCCATGAGCGGCGTCCACGACACGCGCACCTTCATCCCGCCCACTTCGCCCGGTGAACGCGGCAGCGATGTCGTCGCCACCACGCGATGACCGAGCACCGCCAGCGCGAGCGGCACGACACCCGCACGCTCGACCGCATTCGTGAGCTCCGCGCCGACGGGACCGCTCGCGAGCGCGGCGAGATGGGCATCCTCGGGCGCAAGCCACGGCAGCGCGATCAGGTTGAGCTCCGGGACCTGCGCCGACCAGAACAGCGTCGAGCCCACCGCGAGATCCGAGGCGCCCTCGCGGAGCGCGCTGAACTCGCGCGCGGGATCGCGCAGGGAGAGCGTCGCGCCGGGAAACAACCGCACCGGCGGCTTGCCGCCGGATCGCTCGTCAATGAGCTTCGCCCACCGATCGGCGGCTTTGCCCAACGCGAACGCGGGGCCGACGGCGACGGAGAGCTTCCAGCTTTCTCCCGCCTCCGCGGCGCTTCCGGACGCACTTGCGATAAGCGCGAGCGCCGCGATCGCGGCTGCAAAAGTATGCACCGGGGAATATGGGGGGCGTGCACTCGGCATGGAACGCTCGATATCTCTGGATTCGAATGATCCCGGTCGAAATGGTTTCGAGTCTACCCGAGCGTCGCCGCTCGCGACTTCGCCCCCGTTTGCCCTCATTTGCCCATCCACGGTTGCACCCGATCCCCCTTGACGCTAGGATGCCGCCTCGTTCGGCGCGTTCGTGCCGATATTTCATCACGCGGAGATTCTTGACCATGCGCTTCATCGCTCGCGCCGCCATCTTCCTGCTTACCCTGGCATCGGCGCAGCCGCTGCTGGCGCAGGGCCAACCCATCAAGATCACCGGCGTGGTCGAGCTGTCCGGCGCCGGGGCCACCTCGGGCACCAACTTCAACGACGGCGTCAAGCTCGCGGTCAAGGAGATCAATGCCGCGGGCGGCATCCTCGGACGACGCGTCGATTACACATGGGGCGACACTCAGTCGCAGCCGCAGGTGGCGAAGGCGCTCGCGGTCAAGGCCATCGACGACAACAGCTACGTCGTGATGGGCCCGGTGTTCTCCGGCTCGATCCTGGTGAGCATGGCCGAAACCAAGCGGGCGGAGATCCCGAACTTCACCGGCGGCGAAGCGTCGGCCATCACCCTGCAGGGCAATCCCTACATCTTTCGCACGTCGTTCACGCAGGCGTCCGCGATGCCCAAGGTGGCGCGCTATCTCAAGGACAACGTGAAGGCGAAGACCGTCGCCGTGATCTGGGTGAACAACGATTTCGGCAAGGGCGGCCGCGATGCGTTCATGAAGGCGGTCGAGGCGCAAGGCATCAAGGTCGTTGCCGACATCTCGACCGATCAGGGGCAGCTCGATTTCTCTGGCGCAGTGCTCAAGGCGAAGCAGGCCAACGCGGATGCGCTCTTCGTCTACAGCAACGAGGAGGAGTCCGCGCGCGCGCTGCGCGAGCTGCGCAAGCAGGGCTACGACAAGCCGATCGTCGGCGAGACCGTGCTCACGAGCCAGAAGGTCATCGAGCTTGCGGGCGAGGCCGCCAACGGCGCAGTGGCGCACGTCGGGCTCACCGCGGACGCACCGAGTCCTGCCATCGCGGCGTTCGCGTCGAAATTCCAGAAGGAATACAACTACAAGCCGGACCACAACGGCCTCAAGGGCTACACGGCGATGTATATCGTCAAGGCCGTCACCGAAAAGAACGGCAAGGTCGATCCCAAGGCCCTGGCCAACGCTATGCACGGAATAAAGCTCTCCGCGAAGGAATATCCGGGGATCCTGATGGACGTGAGCTTCGACAAGAACGGCGACCTCGATCGCGAGAGCTTCATGACCAAGGCGGTGAACGGCAAGCAGGAAGTCTTCACGGTGTTGCCGGCAGTCGCGCCATAAGACCCGCGCGCACCTCTTGAATCCCCCTCATGCCTTCGGCATCGCCGGCCTCATCGGGTGGCCGGTAGCGCAATCGCGCTCGCCGGTCATCCACAACCACTGGCTTGCGCAACACGGCATCGCCGGGCGCTACGTGCTGTTCCCGGTGCCGCCGGAAAAGCTCGAGGCGGCGATTCGCGGCATCGCCACCCTTGGCCTTCGCGGCTGCAACGTCACCACGCCGCACAAGCAGGCGGTCTTTCCGCTGCTCGATCGCGTCGACGATCTCGCGCGCAGGATTGGCGCCGTCAACACCGTCGTCGTCGAGAAGGACGGGACGCTCACGGGTTTCAACAACGACGGCAACGGCTTCATCCAGAGCCTGCGCGATGCCGACCCCAAGTGGAGTCCCGGCCGCGGCCCGGTGCTGGTGTTGGGCGCGGGCGGCGCCTCGCGCGCGGTGGTGGCGAGCCTCGCGGCCCAGGGCGCGACGGAGATTCGCCTCGCCAACCGCACACTCGACAAGGCGCGGGAAATCGCCGCCGTCGTGGGACCGGTCGTGAAGGTCGTGCCATGGGAAGAGCGCGCGGACGCCGTTGACGGCGTCGCGCTCCTTGCCAACGCGACGAGCCTGGGCTCGGCCGGCAAGTCCGCGCTCGAGATGCCGCTCGATCGACTGCCGAAGAGCGCGCTCGTCGGAGATCTCATCTACATTCCGCCCGAAACGCCGCTCCTCGCCGCAGCGCGCGAGCGCGGCAACATCACCGTCAACGGCTTGGGCCTTCTGCTCAACCAGGCCCGCCCGGCGTTCGAAGCCTGGTTCGGGGTCATGCCGGAGATCACTCCCGCGCTGAAGCAGGCTATCGCCGCTACGTTCTAGCCGGTGCCATAGCACGATGGATACCCGGATCTTCGACGAGCCGAAGATCGACTGCCATGTGCACGTCCTCGATCCCGAGCGCTTTCCCTACGGCGAGCACACGCACTACCGTCCTCTGGGGCAGGAGCTCGGCACGCCCGCGCAGCTCGCGCAGGTGATGAACGCCTACGGCACCGACTACGCGCTGCTGGTTGGGCCGAACTCGGGCTATGGCCTCGACAACGCCTGCATGCTCGACACGCTCGCGCGCGGCAAGGGACGCTACAAGGGTGTCGCCGTCGTCGCGAACGACGCGACGGTCGAGGACCTCCGCCAGCTACGGGACATGGGCGTGCTGGGCGTGGCGTGGAATGTCACCTTCTACGGCATCGACTACTATCGCGACGCGCGGCCGCTCCTCGAGAAGCTCCGTGCGCTCGACATGTTCGTCAACGTCCAGGTCGAGCACAACCAGCTCGTCTCCATGCTGCCGCTTCTCTTGGGTTCCGGAGCGCGGGTGTTGATCGACCATTGCGGGCGGCCCGCGATCGATGCCGGTCTCGACCAACCCGGCTTTCGCGCGCTGCTCGAGTTGGGCGCGACGAAGCGTGCCTTCGTCAAGCTGTCGGGCCTCGTGAAGTTCTCGCGTGTGCCGTCGCCGCACGAAGATGCGTGGCCTTTCGTGCGCGCGCTGGTCGAAGCGTTCACGCTCGACCGTTGTTTGTGGGCATCGGATTGGCCGTACCTTCGCGCGCCGGCGCGCGTCGACTATGGCGTGCTGCTCCGCCTCCTGCTGACGCTGTTTCCGGATGGCTCCGACCGGCGAAAGCTTCTGTGGGACACGCCGCGCGCACTGCTCGGGTTTGGTTCCGACGGAGCTCCGGGACGAAGCTGACGAAGCGATCGGCAAAGAGCGCGAAATGTCCCGTCAATCGACGGACTTCGTTGCGTCGCGGATGGGCACGTCGTACCAGTACCTTCGGCCGTGCTCGCGCTCGGCGCGCGGTGCACGCGGCGCCTCTGGCGCAAACGTGAACGTGAGCGCCCCCGAAAGATCCGTCCGGTAGCTCTTGACGCCCGCGCGGTCGTACCGCGCGACGATGTCCGGGCGCGGATGGCCGAAGCGGTTGCGATAGCCCGCGGTGTACACGGCGACGTCGGGAGCGACAGCCTCGATGAACGCGGGCGTCGACGAGGTGCGGCTGCCGTGATGCGGCACCAGCAGCACGTCCGCCTTGAGCGCGGCTGCGTCGCGCAGTACAAGCTCCTGCTCGCCGCGCGCCTCGAGATCGCCGGTCAAGAGGACGCTGCCGTGTGCGGATTCGATCTTCACGACGCACGAGAGGTCGTTCGGCTTCTGCGGTGCCGTCGCGTACTGCGCAGCCGTGGGCTGCATGACCCGGAAGCGCACGCCGTCCCAAGTCCATCGCTGACCTGCCTCGCACCGCTCGGCCGCGGCCCCTTCGGCCTCGCGCCGGGCGACGATCGCGTGACTCTGGGGCAGCGACGAGACGAACCACGCGACGGGGACCATGGACAGCAGCGTGAGCGCACCTCCGCTGTGATCGGAGTCCTGATGCGTCACGATCATCGCAGACAGTTGCCGGATCCCGGCGGCGCGCAGAAAAGGCGCGACGAGGCGACCGCCGGCATCCGCTTCGTCGTGGTAGCGCGGTCCGGTGTCGTAGACGAGCGCATGACGCTGCGTCTCGACGACGACAGCGAGCCCCTGCCCGACGTCCAGCACCGTCATCCGAAACGTGCCGGGCTCGGGCGCCTTCGGTTGCACGACGAACAACGGCAGGAACGCGATGGAGCCCAGCACGCGCCCCGGCGTGCCGCGAGGCGCGACGAGCAGCGCGACGCCGACCAGGGCCATGGCGACGGCCCAACCGGGCGGCGCATGCTGCTGCCATGCTGCGGCCGGTGTTGACGAGAGCGCGTCCAGCGGCAGCATCAACGCAGAAAGGGCCGCGTGCGCGACCTGCCAGAGCGCATCGAAGGGGATGACGATCGCGGAGAGGGCCAGCGGGACGACGACAAACGTGACGGCCGGGATCGCGATGGCGTTGGCGATCGGCGACACGAGCGAGACCTGTTGGAAGAGCGCGAGCGTTCCCGGCACGAGCGCAAGGGTGACGACCGCCTGGGCCCGCAGGCCGACGCGCAACGTGCGTACGAGACGCGCGGCCCGCGCGCGAGGCGGCGGCGACGAGAGGCGGCCGGTTCCCGCGTAGAGCAGAACGCCGACCGCCCCGAACGACAGCCAGAAGCCGGGCGTGAGCCCTGCCCACGGATCCCAGGCCAGGACGGCGACGAGCGCCCAGAGCCAGATCGCGGCCGCAGTGCCGGGGCGCGCGACGATCAGTCCCGCCGCCGCAACGGCGAGCATCAGCAGCGTGCGCACCGCCGGCACGCCGCATCCGGCGAGCAGCACGTAGACCGCGGCGAAGGAGAGACCGACCGCCGCCGCGACCTTGCGCGCCGGGACGCGCGTCGTGAGTGCCACCGAGCGTCGCGCAAGCGCAAACGCGATCGCGCCCGCCAAGGTCGCGAACACTGTGACATGGAGCCCGGAGATGCTGATGAGATGGGCGATTCCGGTCCGGTTGAACACGTGCCATTGCGATTCCGGAATCGCGCGCTGGTCCCCGATGGTCAGTGCGACGATGACACCGGCATACGGCGCACCGGGCAGCGCCGCGAGAATGCGCGAACGGATGCGCTCACGCACGCGAAGGACGTAATCGATCGCCCGGCCGGCAAACGCGTCTTCCCTGCGGTTGCGATCATCCGCGCGCACGTAGCCCGTCGCGCGAATCCCGTTCTCGAGGAGCCAGGCTTCGACGTCGAAGCCGTGCGGGTTGACGCTGCCGTGCGGCCGCTTGAGGCGAACGACCAGTTGCCACCGCTCGCCGGCACTGATCGCCGGAACGGCATCCGCAGTGCCCTCCCTTTGGGGCTGTGCGTACCAGGTGAGCGAGATTCGTTCGGGAACGATCGCTTCGCTCGTTTGCGTATGCTCGACGGCGAAGGCGAAGCGGGCACCGCGATCCGAGAATTGCGGCAAGTCGTCGACGATGCCGACGACCGTGATGTCCTCGCCCTCCCATTCGGCGGGTAGCCCATCGGACAGACGCAGCTCCGCCCGCAGGGAGGCGTAGCCGAAGCCGAGGGCGCCGGCCGCCAGCAAGGCGAAAGCTGTGGCGACGCACCGCGCCGGCATCGAACCCGCAGCGCTGCCCCGCATGCCGAAAGCGCCCGCCATGGACACCGCGACGACGCCTGCGCAGGCACCCACCGAAGGGAGTGCGGGCTCGAACTGCAGCAGCAGGATGCCCAAAGCGAAGGCCAGGAGCAGCGGGAGAACGATGGAGGGCCGCGCGCGCATCTTCTCTGCCGGCACGGGACGTTTTGCAAGGACGCCCCGGCCGGCCCCAAGGCAGGCGGCAGGCGCGAGCGGCGAGACGGGCGTGCAGGACGCGCTACTCTAGGCGGACTCGCAATCCCGCTCCATTCGCCGGATGGCCGAGATGCGTGACGGGCGGGTATGCTCTGCAACGGGTCGAGCGCCGTGCCACGCGCCGGCTTGTAGACTTGGTGCGAACAAGCCCTAGAATGTGAAGCCGCCCCTTTTCCTGGAGGATTCGATGTCTCGCCCGATGCTCCTTTTGGCCCTGCTCGTCGCCGTGGGCATTTCCGGCGCTTCGGCGCAAACTAAAAAAGCTGCTGCGGCACCCGGCAAAAACCCGGTGGCGTCGGACCCATCGATCGTCGTCAACGTGTTCATGCGCGACGCCGCGAAGAACGAGGTCCTCGTCGCAACCCGGATCTGGCCGCAGCACCCCGACTACAACGCCGTGGCGCTCGCGCGATACTTTGCGATCATGAAAGCGCTCGAGCCGCAGTACAAGCAGGACGACGAGGTCGCCTACACCTGGGGCACGAAGGGCAAGGTCGCCAAGTGCAGCATCTACCTCGAGTCGTTCGAAGCGGGTGCCAAGAATGGAACCGGGAGCGTCGTCGGTTGCGAAGCGAACGGCGTCAGCGGCATCCCCGTGACCTCGGCTTCCGATGCGAGCAAAAAGACGGTGAGCTCGTCGTCCGATCCGAAGCACCAGGCGGACGTGATGGAAGCGTTCAAGCACCAATTCGACCGCGCGCGGCAGACCCTTCCGAAAGGATAATGGCGCATCAAGCGCCGTAGCGGTCGAGCGTCAATCCGGAAAGGTCGACGTCGGGCCGGCGGCCGGAGATCAGGTCGGCGAGCACGCGACCCGATCCCGCCGCCATCGTCCAGCCCAACGTGCCGTGGCCGGTGTTGAGATACAGGTTGGAGTAGCGCGTGGGCCCGATTACAGGGGGCCCGTCAGGCGTCATCGGCCGCAATCCGGTCCAGAACGTCGCCCGTGAAACGTCGCCCCCACCTGGAAAGAGATCGGTCACGACGTGGTCGAGCGTATCGCGGCGCGCGTCGCGCAGCTTGAGGCTGTATCCCATCAGCTCCGCGGTTCCGCCGACCCGTATCCGGTCGCCCAATCGGGTGACCGCCACCTTGTACGTCTCGTCCATCACCGTGGATTCGGGCGCGCTCGTGGCGTCGACGATGGGAACCGTCAGCGAATAGCCTTTGACGGGATAGACGGGAACGGCAAGCCGGAGCGAGCGCACCATGAGCGGTGAATAGCTGCCGAGCGCGACGACGTACGCATCGGCCGCCATCTCGCCTGCGTCGGTTGCAACACCCAAGACCCGCCCAGCTTCGGCGCGCAACGTCCGGACGTGCACGCCTTGCCGAAATACCACTCCCGACTGAGCCGCAATCCTTGCGAGGTTCTGCGTGAACTTGAAGCAGTCGCCGGTCTCGTCGCCCGGCAGGCGCAGCCCGCCGGAGATCTTTTCCTGAACTTTCCCCAACGCGGGCTCGGCGCGAACGCATCCGGCCCGATCGAGCAGCTCGTGAGGCACGCCGAAGCGCTCGAGGATCGTCACGTCGGCGGCCGCACCCTCTACCTGCACAGGCGTGCGAAACAATTGCAGCGTGCCCTGCATCCGCTCGTCATAGCGGATTCCGGTGTCGGCGCGCAGCGCCTCGAGGCACTCGCGGCTGTACTGCGCGAGCTTCAGCATCCGGTTCTTGTTGACTTCGTAGCGGGCATCCGTGCAATTGCGCAGGAGGCGCAAGCCCCAGAGCCACATCGCCGGATCGAGCATCGGCCAGATGACAAGCGGCCGATGGCGCATGAAGAGCCACTTGATCGCCTTCAACGGAAGACCCGGGGCCGCCCACGGCGCCGAATACCCCGGCGAGACTTCTCCCGCGTTGGCGAAGCTCGTTTCGAGCGCAGGCTCCGGTTGCCGGTCGACGACGGTGACCTCGTGGCCTGCCCGCGCGAGGTAGTACGCGGTCGTCACGCCGATCACGCCGCTCCCGAGGACGAGCACTCTCACGTCGGCATCCCGCTTCGCGTTCGGAGACGACGTTTCACGCGGACTTCGGCCACAGCACCATCTGCGTGCAGCGGAAGAGAGCGATGGGCTTGCCGTCGGCCTGCCGCGCGACGGTCGCGTCCCACACCTGCGTCGTCCGGCCGAGATGCGCCGCCTTGGCGATGCACGCGAGCGTTCCGTCGCGCGCCGTGCCGAGAAAATTGCACTTCAACTCGACGGTCGTGAAATTCTCCGCGCCGTCGGGAAGGTGCGCGATGCAGCCATAGCCGCACGCGGTGTCCGCGAGCGCGACCACCGTCGCCGCGTGCAGGAATCCGTTCGGCGCGAGGAGATCGGGCCGGATGTCGATTTCGGCGACGAGCAGGCTCTCCTCGAGTGCCATCACGCGGAATCCGAAGATGCCGGGGAGGCGGCCCTTTCCGCGGGCATTCATCTTGTCCAGCGTCAATCCCGGTCGCAGCGGCATGCGTGCTCCTTCACTCATCGCGGTTGGTGTTGTTGTCCCCGAGCGCGAGCTCCACTGCCTGCTCGAGCGTCAGCGACCGGCCTTCGCGCCACGCGCGGTCGAACCCGGCGTCACCGCCGCATGCCGCGCGGGCGGCATTCACGCGCCGGTCGTGCGTCGGCCGCTCGACTCCCGGCAGCGGCGAGCGGTATTCCTCGCGCAAGCGCGCCGACAAGCCCCAGATGCTCGCGGCCACGAGGGGCTTGCCCCGAGCCGAGATTCCCGTGGCAAGTCCCTCCAGCGAACTGGCAATGCCCTGCCAGTCCCCGAGCTGCCGCTGAATGGCGAGGCTCTCCTCGTGCAGCGCTCGGGCGGTCGCATGGTCGTCCATTTCGATGGCCACGTGGCCAAGGTTCGCGAGCGAGGTCGCAATGCCGATCCGGTCGCCGATTCGGCGCCCGAACGCGAGGCTCTGCTCATGCAGTGTCCGCGCTGCAGCGTACTGTCCGGTGGCAAAGGACAGGCTTCCCAGATTGCCGAGCGAGGCGGCGATGCCTCCGAGGTTGCCCTGCTGTTGCTCTATCGAAAGACCTTCTTCGAGCAACGCCCGCGCATCTGCGATTCGGCCCTCGTTCGAGGCAATTTCCCCCAGGTTGCGTACCGTCCATCCGATGAGACCCTGCTCGCCTAACTCCCGCGAGATCGCGAGGCTCTCCTCGTTCAGCGCCCGGGCTCCCTCGTAGTCGCCCTGCTCGAAGGCCACGCTCCCCAGGCTGGTGAGCGAAAGTGCGATACCCCTGCCGTGCCCCAATCGCCGCCTGATCGCGAGGCTCTCCTCGAACTTCGCCTGAGCAACGGAATAGTCACACACAAAATAAGCCAGTTCTCCTGCGACGTGCACCGCGTCGGCTCGCTTTCTCGTTGGCTGCTCGCCCCCGGGGATACTGAGCGCCCGATCGCACCAGGAGAGCCCCTCGACAAAGTAACCGCGCACCGACCAGAAACGCTGCAAGGATCCACAGAACCTCAGAGCTTCTGCCGATGCCGCCTCGTCCAGGCTGCACTCGAAGGCCGCGCGCAGGTTCTCGTGCTCCAGTTCCAGACGTTGCAGCCATTGTTCCTGCTCCGCGTCCTTGAGTTTCGGCTGTGCCTCCTCCACCAAAGACAGATAGCAGTCGCGATGGCGACGTCGCACGTCTTCCACGCCCCCGCTCTCGCTCAACTTCTCGCGCGCATACTGGCGCACCGTCTCCAGCAGAGTGTAGCGAGAGTGTTCGCCGGACAACTCCGCAACGAGGAGGCTCTTGTCGACGAGCGAGGTCAGGAGGTCCACGACATCGTCACCCCCCGCCACACCGTCACCCGCGCACACGCTCTCCGCGGCCCGCAACGCGCATCCCCCGGCAAATACCGACAACCTCTGCAGCAGCCGCCGCTCACGCTCGCGCAACAGGTCGTAGCTCCAGTCGATGAGCGAGCGCAATGTCTGCTGCCGCGGCAGCGCCGTGCGGGATCCCCCCGTCAGCAGGCGGAATCGCTGGTCGAGCCTGCCGTCGATCTCCTCGACCGAGAGCGTGCGCACGCGTGCCGCCGCGAGCTCGATCGCGAGCGGAATGCCATCCAGGTGACAGCAAACCGAAGCCAACGCCGGAGCGTTCCGGTTCGTGACCTGGAAATCGTCACGCACGAGGAGCGCGCGCTCGATGAAGAGCCGAACCGACTCGTAAGCCGACAGGCTCTGCGGCGATTGGACCTGCTTGCGATCCGGGAGCGACAGCGACGGAACCCGGTACGCGTGCTCGCCGGAAATGCCGAGCGCTTCGCGGCTCGTGGCGAGGATCGAGGCGCGCGGACACTGCCGCAGGATCGCACCGACAACGCTCGCGCATGCGTCGAGGACGTGCTCGCAGTTGTCGAGAGCAAGGAGAAGCCGCTTGGGCTTCAGATACTCGATGAGCGTGTCGGTGATGGGCTTTCCCGGCTCCTCCTTCACGCCCAGCACCGTCGCGACCGTCTGGGGAACGAGACCCGGATCCGCGACCGATGCGAGCTCCACGAACCATGCGCCATCCGCGAAGCGCTCGAGAGCGTCGGCGGCCACCTGGAGCGAAAGCCGCGACTTGCCGCTGCCTCCTGCGCCAGTGAGCGCGACGAGCCGGTTCGCCGCAAGCAACGTCTTTACTTCGCCTATCTCCTTTTCCCGGCCGATGAAGCTCGTCAACTGGTGCGGAAGATTATTAGGATGCGTCGACAGCGAACGGATCGGCGGAAAGTCGTGGCGAAGACCCGGATGCCGCAACTCCCACACCCGTTCGGGGCGCGCCAGGTCCTTGAGCTTGTGCGCGCCGAGGTCGTGGAGCGCAACCGCAGCGGGAAGGCTGTCCCGGACCAGCTCATAGGTCGCGTGCGACAGCAGCGTCTGTCCACCGTGACCCGTCGCAAGCAGCCTGGCCGCGCGATTGAGCGGCGCGCCGAAGTAGTCGTCGTCCCGGCTCTCGACCGCTCCCGTGTGCAGCGCCATGCGCGCCTTGATCGGAGCGTCTTCAGGCCACGGTTCGCTGGCGAGCGCGTGTTGTGCGGCGAGCCCCGCCGAGAGCGCATCGGGCGCCATCGCAAACGCCGCGCAGAAAGCGTCGCCGACCGTCTTGAAGACGTGGCCGTTCGATTCTACGATCGCAGCGCGCACCAAGGCGTCGTGGCGGGCGAGCGCAATGCGCATCGACTCCGGATACGTTTCCCAGAGGTGCGTGCTGCCCTCGATATCGGTGAACAGAAATGTCACCGTCCCCTCCGGCCACGGCGCGCGCGTGCGCGGCTGCGCGACCATCGGGGGTTCGGACAGACGGCCCGCCGGAGGATCCATGCCGGATCGTCAGTGTCGGCTACGGCGCCCTGCGATCGCCTTCAAAGCCGCTGCTCGACCCATTCCCGGACGGAGGCGAGCGCCGCCGGGAGCCCGGCCGGATCGGTGCCGCCCGCCTGCGCCATGTCGGGCCGCCCGCCGCCCTTGCCGCCCACCTGGCGAGCGACGTGATTGACGAGCTCGCCCGCTTTCACTTTTGCCGTGAGGTCGGAAGTGACGCCGGCAATCAGCGACACCTTTCCGTCCACCACCGCGGACAGCACGATGGCCGCGCTGCCGAGCTTGTCCTTCAGCTTGTCGAGCGTTTCGCGCAAGCCTTTCGCATCGGCGCCGTCGAGCATCGTCGCGAGCACTTTCGCGCCCTTGACGTCGACCGCGCCGCCCGCGAGATCGTCGCCCGCACTCGCCGCGAGCCGGGCCTTCAGTTTTGCCAATTCGCGTTCGGCCGTCCGAGCGCTTTCGATCAATTGCGCGATTCGCGCCTCGATCTCCGCGGCGGGCGCCTTCAGCGCTGCCGCCGCCGCCGCCATCGTCGCTTCCTGCGCCTGCACCCACGCGAGCGCGTTGTCGCCCGTCACCGCTTCGATGCGGCGGATGCCGGCGGCAACGCCACCTTCCGCCACGATCTTGAAGAAACCGATGTCGCCGGTGCGCGCGACGTGCGTGCCGCCGCAGAGCTCGCGCGAGCTGCCGATGTCGAGCACCCGCACTTCGTCGCCGTACTTCTCGCCGAAGAGCATCATCGCACCGGTCTTCTGCGCGGCGTCGATCGGCATGACGCGCGCCTCGGTCGGCGCGTTCTTCAGGATCTCGGCGTTGACGATCGCCTCGATGCGGCGAATCTCGGCGTCGGTCACCGGCGCGCCGTGGGCGAAGTCGAAGCGGGTCTTGTCGGGATCGACGAGCGAGCCCTTCTGCTGGACGTGCGCACCCAGCACGTCGCGCAGCGCCTTGTGCATGAGGTGCGTCGCGGAGTGATTGCGCATCGTCCGCGCGCGGGCCGCATGGTCGACGTTGGCAGCCACGGTGTCGCCGACCTTGAGCTCGCCGGTCGCGACGACGCCGAAATGCCCGAACACCTCGGGCTGGATCTTCTGCGTGTCGTCGACGGTGAAGAGGGTAAGACACACGCCGCCGACCGAGAGCTCGCCCCGGTCGCCGACCTGGCCGCCGGACTCGGCGTAGAACGGCGTCTCCGACAAGACAACCACGCCTCGCTCGCCCGTTGCGAGCGATTGCACGGCGGACCCTTCCTTGTAGAGCGCAGTGACGCGAGCCTCGACGGACAGCGTGTCGTAGCCGCGAAACGGCGTCTGCCGACCCGAGTACTCGAGCTTGGCGCCCGCCTTGAACTGACTCGCGGCGCGCGCGCGTTCCCGCTGCGCTTCCATCGCAGCGTCGAAGCCCGCCTCGTCGACGGTGACGCCGCGCTCGCGACAGACGTCCGCCGTGAGATCGAAAGGGAAGCCGAACGTGTCGTAGAGCGTGAACGCCGTCGCGCCGTCCAGCACCTTCCGGCCGCTCGCGAGCGCCTGGTCCAGCATCTTCATGCCGTTCTCGATCGTCTCGCCGAACCGCTCTTCCTCCTGGCGCAGCACCTGCGTGACCCGCCCGGCCTCGCGCCGCAGCTCCGGATAGGCGTCGCCCATTGCGCGATCGAGATCCGGCACCAATCGGTGGAAGAACGGCTGCTTCCGGCCGAGCTGGTAACCATGGCGGATGGCGCGGCGGATGATTCTCCGCAGCACATAGCCGCGACCTTCGCTTCCGGGAATGACGCCGTCGACGATCAGGAAGGCGCACGCCCGGATGTGGTCGGCAATGACGCGAAGGCTCGGCGCCAGCAAGTCCTTCGTCGCCGTCTCGCGCGCCGCGGCGCGGATGAGATCCTGAAAGAGGTCGATCTCGTAATTCGAATGGACGTGCTGCAGCACCGCAGCGAGGCGCTCGAGGCCCATGCCGGTGTCGACCGACGGCTTCGGCAGCGGGTTGAGCACGCCGCGATCGTCGCGGTTGAACTGCATGAACACGAGATTCCAGATCTCGATGTAGCGGTCGCCGTCGGCCCCCGGCGACCCCGGCGGCCCACCTTGCACATCGGGACCGTGGTCGTAGAAGATCTCGGAGCAGGGTCCGCAGGGACCTGTGTCCGCCATCTGCCAGAAGTTGTCGCTCGCGTACTTCCCGCCCTGGTTGTCGCCGATGCGCACGCACCGCTCCAGCGGAACGCCGATCTCCTTCGTCCAGATGTCGTACGCCTCGTCGTCGTCGATGTAGACGGTGGTCCACAGCTTTTCCGGCGCGAGGCCGTACACCTTCGTCAGGAGCTCCCACGAATAGCGGATCGCGTCGCGCTTGAAGTAGTCGCCGAAGCTGAAGTTGCCCAGCATCTCGAAAAACGTGTGATGGCGCGCCG
>Ga0207689_10001071_pt1 | contig 26384 bp, 22 predicted proteins | sample KBSMisM52_FD_184312 | JGI IMG/M metagenome (GOLD analysis project Ga0207689, IMG submission 184312) | Miscanthus rhizosphere microbial communities from Kellogg Biological Station, Michigan, USA - KBS Miscanthus M5-2 (SPAdes) (version 2) | ecosystem: Host-associated > Plants > Roots >...
AGCCGGCGCGCGACACTGTGGTAGGCGGATTCGCCTTTAATCGGATACCAGGCGATTTCGGGTTCGCGCACCGAACGCGGCGGCAACACGTGCAGCAGATGTAATTCGGCCTGGTGCTCCTGCGCGATCGACAAGCCATACTTCAACGCCAGCTCTGAGTAATCGGAGAAGTCATACGCGACCAGGACCCGCGCGATGTTTACAGTCAGCTCATTGCTGACAAATTCCTGCTCGTCGTTGTGCATAACCAGCACCGGACACGGAGCGCTGCGGGAAACTGATTCGGCGGTCGAGCCTAACAGCGCTGCACGATGGGGACGGCGTCTCGACCGCATCACGATCAAGTCGACGTTCTCGACCTGCGCTTGCATCATGATCGCTTCGCCAATGTCATCGCCGGCCGCAACGATCAGACGCGCATCGGACAGATCGATATATTCCGACACGCACGCTCGCAGTTTTTGTTCGCCGTCGACGTCCGGGCAACAGCCTTGGATGTTGCTACACCTCGTGAATGACGTGATCGGTGTCTTCGGCGGGATGCGGCAACATCCAGGGATGGTTGCACCACCTGCCGAGGATGTTGCCGGAGCTGATCGTCGAGGTCTGGCAACATCCAGGGATGGTGTTACTAGGCGATGGCGACGTCGGAGCAACATCCTGGGATGTAGCTACGACCTTCGATGCTGCCGCGGCTCCTCGTCGATGACGTGGCGACAACAGCCATGGATGGTTTCAGACCTCGTGATCGAGGTCGTCGACCTCATCGGCGAGATGCGGCAACATCCAGGGATGGTTGTCCCACCTGCCGAGGAAGGTGCCGGATCTGATCGTCGAGGTCGGGACGACATCCCGGGATGTTGTCTCGACCCTAAATGCTGTCAGCGGGCCCATCCATGGCTGTATCATCATGCAATGCCGAAGGCCGCAAGAGTCCATCCCGACGCCCTCCGTTTCGGCGCGATCATCAAGCGCCTGCGCACGGAGCGCGGGTGGACGCTGGTCAAGTTCGCGCAGCGCAGCGGGATGCACGCCACCTACCTCGGCGCCGAGCATTTGCTGCAGCCGGTACTGGAGCGCATCCCCAACGCGATCCGGCAGTCGCGCATCGCCGGCGCGGCAGTTTCCCTCGTCACATTTCAGTTCGTCTGTCTGGCCTGGGTCTTCTTTCGCGCACGAACGGTCAGCGCCGCGGGGGCGATGCTCGAGCAGATGCTCCTGCCCAATACGCTGACGATGAACTTTCATTCGCCGGTAGTGTTTTTTCTCGCGCTTGGAGCGGTGGCGATCCTCGTCGGACTTCTGGTCTCGGGACGCGACCTGCCGAGGCGTGTGCCGGCGTGGGCGTGGGGCGCGAGCGCCGCGATCATGCTGTTTCTGACGATCTTCACCTGGGGCGATGCCAACGAATTCATCTACTTCCGCTTCTGAGCGCCGGTTCGTTCCCGTCGCCGCACTGACGTTCGCGGTCGTGATCGGCGCGCTGACGGTTTCTTACGAGCTGCTCGTGCGCCGGTCCGAAGCGCGCTACGGCATGCGACGGTCCAACGTCGTCTCGCCGCTGTCGGCATCGCCGAAGATCGACGCGCTGGTCAGCGATCTTGCCGCCGGCGTTCATTACTCCGCCTACGCACTCGGGACGTCGCGGACCGAAGAAGGGATCCGCAGCGACGAGATCGATCGCACTGCCGGACTGACCTACAACCTCGGCATGAGCGGCGCGTCGATCCTCACCGGATTCGAGGTCCTCGATCTACTCGACGAACGGCCGGCGCTTCTCCTCGTCGGAGTGATGCCGATGGACTTTACGATGACCGGCGTGCGGCAAGGCTCCGTTCCGCTCCGGCTGGCGCGCGAATCGATCGCCTCGCTCCACCGCCGGCCGGAGATCGCCGAGCGCGGCCCGGCCGCGACGGCGCGCACCATGACCTACGCGCTTTTCCACGGCGCAGCGCCCGCCCGCAGACGCAGCCTGGGGCAGTGGTTCGATCTCCTTCACATGGGCGGCGACCTGTTGAAGTTCATCAACAACGCCGACGCCGTGGCGAAGCAGGACAACTTATGGATCCGCGGCTTTCTCGGCATCCCGCGCGTGGCCACGCCGGAGCACTTTCGCGAGCTGCGGCCGAGCACCATCCCGAGCGAATACATCGAGGATCACGAGCCGCTTTACGCGCGCTTGCAGGAAGCGGTGGCCCGGCAGCGCAAGCGCGGCACCGAAGTGGTCTTCGTCCGGCTCCCGATCGCGCCCATTCCGAGGGAGCTCGAAGACGCCGCCGGCTTCGATCGCGACATCCGCGCCGCCGCCGCCCGCTTCGGCGTCCGCTACATCGACGGCCGCACGCTCATGGGCGACGCGTTCATCAACGATCGCGGCAATTTCGTCGACGGCGGTCATCTGAACGCCTCCGGAGCCACGAGGTTTTCGCACGCGCTCGCGGACGCCTTGCGGACGCCCGAATGAACGACACTGCTTCAGCGCCAGTCATCGCGCTGCCGGCGAAACGGCAGTAGCAGGATCTTGCCGATCGTCACGTCCTCGGCATCGCGATACGCGGGGACGCCGATGACGACGCGCTCCTGCGGGACGTCGAGACGCATCGTCCGATGCAGGTAATCCCACGCCGAGAGGAGGCTCGACCAGTTGCTGTCCGTCTCGGCGAGGCGATCGGAATGATGAATGCCGTGCATGCGCGGCGTCACGATCAGCCGCACGAGGAGACGTTCGAAGCGCGGCGGCAGCCGCACGTTGCTGTGATGAAAGAGAATCGAAGCGAAGAGGATGGTCTGCCAAAGCCATAGCGCCTGCGCATCGACGCCGATGATGAGCATCTGCGCCGCGCGGATCGGGATCGACAGCGCCAGCTCCCCGACGTGAAACCGCAGCGCGGTCGAGGCATCGAGATCGCGATCGACGTGGTGGACGAGGTGGAATCGCCAGAAGAACGGAACGCGGTGATTTGCCCAATGCCACCACCAGAGCGTGTAGTCGAGGAGCACGATCGCCAGAAGCGTTTCGAGCCAACGTGGCCAATGCACGAGCTGCAGCAGGCCGAAGCGATGGCGAACAATCCACGCGGCAACCGGCTGAAGAATCGGAGCCTGCACGAGCGACATGAGGGCGAGCGATACGCCGCCGGCCGCGAGGTTGCGGACGATGTGGCGGAGTTTCGATTCGACGATGCGGCGGAGCGGAGCGATCCTTTCAGCGAGGACGAGCGCCCCGAAGACGATGACGATGACCGCGGACGTGATGGCGAAAGACGGTGCGGAGCGGAACTGCTCCGCGGCTGCGACTCAGACTGCGCACATGCGTTGAGCTTACTCGCGGCAGACCGTCGCGACAACGGACTAGCGACATTTGTCGCGCGCTGAGGGCGTCGTCTGCGCGCTGCGGCGCGCGTGGAGATGGTGTAAACGCCGTAGAATACTGACGTGCCCGAGGTAAGTCGCTTCTTCGGAATCGTCATCGCGATGTATCACGACGAACATCAGCCGCCTCATTTTCACGCCCGGTATGCCGAAAATCTTGTCAGTGACGGCAAGGAACCTCAGAAGATAGATCCCTTGGAGTAGATATGCCTGACGTTATCGAAGTTCGTTATGTGCGTGACTACATTGTCTGGATCAAGTTCGACGACGGTACGCAAGGGGATGTCGATATTTCACGATCGTTCAAGGGTCCGGTGTTCGAGCCGCTCCGCGATCGTGAGTACTTTAAGCAGGTCAGCGTAAATCCCGACTTGGGAACGATCGTTTGGCCGAATGGCGCGGACGTCGCGCCGGAAACGCTGTATGAGCGAGTCCAGGTGATGGCCTGACCACACAGACAACTCCCAGCTACGGGTAATACCCCCGGATCGTCTTCGCCTTTCCCTCGCTCACCTGCACCTCCACCGACCGCCATTTCGATCCGGGCTTCACTCCCTCCGGGGGGTAGAAGCCGAGGATGTATTGGGAGCGGAGCTCGTTCTGGATGTCGGTGTAGATGCGCGTAAGTTCCGACGCCTGATCGATGAAGTAGGCGTTGCCGCCGGTCTCGCTGCAAAAGCGGGAGAGTTTGAATCGCGCGTCGACCTGCGTCGTGCGGATGCCGATGCCGATGGCGTAGATCGGCACCGCGGCGCGGCGGGCGTATTCGATGGCCTGGTCGTACGAAAATTTCGACGACGTGTCGTTGCCGTCGGTGACCAGCACCAGCGCGCGCTGTCCTTTCACGCCGAGGAAGTTGTAGAGCGAGTAGACGATGGCGTCGTAGAGCGCGGTCGACTCCTCGGCGCGCAGTTTCGCCAGGCCGGCGTTCATGTCGGCCAGGCGCGGGGACCAGCGCTGGATCAGTTGCGGCTGTGAATCGAACGATACCAGGAACGCCCGGTCGCCGTTGCGCAGCGTATTGGTGAAAAACTGCGAGGCCGTTTTCTGCGCTTCGGACATCCGCGGCTGCATCGACGCCGAGGTATCGATGGCCAGGCCGATCGAAAGAGGGAGATTGGTCACGTGCTCGAACTTGGCCACCTTCACCGGCTGCCCTTCGTCGAGAACCTTGAATGACTCGACTTGCAGGTCATTCACCGGATGGCCGTCACGCAGCACGGTGGTCGGCATCTCCACGAGATGAACGTTCACCTCCTCCATGAACTGCGGCACGTTGAACGTCACCACGTCTTCGATGGGCGGCTGCTCCGGGACGTCCTTGAGCGACGCCACGGCGCGGAGGTAGCCGATGCTGTCCGAGGCCGGCACGTCGATCACCTGCACGTATGGCGGTCCGTAGAGCGTGGCCACGCGCGCTTCGTTGAGGAACAGCTCCAGTTTGTCGAGCTGCTTCCCCTCGGGGATGCTGACGGCCATCTCAACGCGCGTCTTGCCGCGCAGTTTCGGCGCGACGCGGGGAGAAACGATGCGCACGCGGAACGGATCGTTGCCGGTGTTCACCGTAGCCTCGTCGCCGGCGATCACGTCTCCTTTGTCGCTCAACGCAATCGCGCGGATGCGGTGCACCTGCGGAACGCTGCCGAAATCGAGATCGAGCGAGTAGGGCGGCTGGCGCTTGCTCATGATCTTCCGTCCGTCGAGATAGAACTCGACGGCAGCGACGCCTGCGCCTTCGACGAGCGTGTCGACGTGCTGCGTGCCGCTGAGCAGCTCATCGGGCAGAGGGACGATGCGGAGAACCGGAGCGTTCGATTCGATCCCTTCCTTTATCGTGGCCAGCGCCGCGCTCGACGCTTCGGTCAGCCGCTGTTTCTCCGCCGAGCCGGCGACCTCGGGGACGGCGATCCGTTGCTCGACGATGGCCTCGCTCGTTCCATTCAGGTCGGCGATCTTGATCCGCGCCTGATATTCAGCCGGCGGAAGAAGGCGGTCGACGACGACCGCGAGCTGGTCGGTCCTGACCTCGGCAGGGTAGTCAAAACGATAGCGGTAGGTCTCGAAGAGCTTGTCGTCCTTCAACACCTCGCCGACGACGTCGAGGCTGTATAGGTTCGTCCCGCCGACCGCTTTCACCACGAGCTGCGCACGCGGCACGAGGATGGTCATCTCGGCGGCGGTGCGGCTCCCTTGTTTCGCGGGATACGAAACCGAAAGCTGCACCGGCAGCGGCTTGGCGCCGGAGGTGGGCATCACCACCGAGTGGAAGATCTTGCGAACCTGTTCCGGATCGACCTCGGGCGGATTGAAGACGTTGGCGTTGGCGAGGCCGATGAGCTGCGCGGAGCTCATCATGCGAAGGATCTTCGCGCCGTCGGTGCACTCGTGCTCCAGATGCGTAACTCTGGTGAATGGCACGAAGCCGAAGACTCTCTCGAACGCCGCTTCTTTGCTCTCCGACGTGGCGACGACGGATTCCGAGATCAGGTCGAACCGCGAATCCAGCACGTCGTTCGCGGCATTGGCCGCTTTCACGGCCAGCCCGTATGGCTGCCACAGAACGGGCTCGATCGCTACGCGCGGAACGTAGAAGAGGAAGTGGGCGTCGCTGGTGAAGCCCTTCAGATTGCGGTAGGTCCAGATCTCCATCGGCTGAAGCAGCTCGCAGACGTCGACCACCTGGAGCTCGGAGGGTTGTCCATGAACGAGGTAGGCGCGGGCACGATCGGTGGAGAGCGATTTGTAACGCTCCTTCGCCGTTTCGATCCGGTCGTAGAAGACTTTGCGGAACATCCCGCTGGGCATGCCCTCGGTCAGGTCATGCCGGCGCCAGAAGTCGTTGATGTAGAGGTCGCGCTGCGCGTCGCTCTCCAGGATCAGGAACGTGTCGACCTCCGTCTGCTGGATGATCGGCTCGACGTCGGTGAGGAACTGGCGGTACTGATCGGCGAGCTTGGCGATCCGATCCTTGCGCTCGCGGCGCGAGAGTTTGACGACGCCCTGCGCCGACGGCGGCGGAAGCGTTTGCGCGGCCCCGCTCACGCACAGCGCGAGGAGAAGCAACGGGGCCGCGAGGCGCTTCATGGGTAGTAGCCGCGAATGGTCTTGGCCTTGCCGTCGCTGACCTGCACTTCCACCGCCCGCCACTTCGAGCCCGGCTTGACTCCCTCGGGCGGATAGAAGCCGAGGATGTATTGGGAGCGGAGCTCGTTCTGGATGTCGGTGTAGATGCGGCCCAGCTGGATGGCGTTGTCGATGTAGTAGGCATTGCCGCCGGTCTCGCTGCAGAAGCGGCTCAGTTTGAATCGTGTGTCCACCTCGCTCATCTTGATGCCGATGCCGATCGCGTAGATCGGCACCGCGGCGCGGCGGGCGTACTCGATGGCCTGATCGAAGGAGAACTTCGACGACGTGTCCATGCCGTCGGTGACGAGCACCAGCGCGCGCTGTCCCTTCACGCCGAGGAAGTTGTAGAGCGAATAAACCACGGCGTCGTAGAGCGACGTCGACTCCTCGGCGCGCAGCTTCGCCAGGCCCGCGTTCATGTCCGCCAGGCGCGGAGACCAACGCTGGATCAGCTGCGGCTGCGAATCGAACGACACCAGGAAGGCGCGGTCGCCCTTCCGCATCACATTGGTGAAGAACTGCGCGGCTGCCTTCTGCGCCTCCGACATCCGCGGCTGCATCGACGCCGAGGTGTCGATAGCCAGGCCGATCGAAAGCGGCAGATTGTCCACGTGCTCGAACTTGGCCACCTTCACCGGTTTGCCTTCGTCCATCACCTTGAACGCCGGCTCGAGAAGGTCGTTGATCGGATGCCCGTTGCGCATCACCGTGGTCGGCAGCTCGACGAGGTGAACGTTCACCTCCTCCATGAACTGCGGCGTGTTGATCATCACCAGATCTTCGACCGGCGGCTGGGCGTCTTCTTTGAGCATGGCCACCGCGCGGATGTAGCCGACACCTTCCTGCGCCGGGATCTCGATGGTCTGCACGTACGGCGGCCCGAAGAGCGAGGCCATCTTGGTGTCGTTGAGGAACAGCTCGAGGTGATCGAGCTTCTTCCCCTCGGGGACATTCACCGCCATCTCCACGCGGGTCCTGCCGTGCAGTTTGAAGGCGATGCGCGGCGAGATGATGCGCACGCGGAACGGATCGTTGCCGGTGTTGAGGATCAGCTCATCGCCGGTGACCGGCTCGTTGCTCGCATTGAGGGCCACCGCGCGCACGCGGCGCACCTGCGGCACGTTGCCGAAGTCGAGGTCGAGCGTGTAGGGCGGCTGGCGCTTGGTCATCACTTTCTTGCCGTCGAGGTAAAACTCGACTGCCTTGATGTCGTCGCCGAACGCAATCGTCTCGATGTGCTGGATGCCGCTGAGCAGATCGTCGGTCAGCGGCACGATGCGGAGGCGCGTGGTGTTGGAATCGATGTCGTCCTTGAGCTGCGAGAGCGCGGCGGTGGCGCTTTCCTTCGCTTTCTGCTGCGCCGGCGTGTCGAAGATCTCCGGCACGGTGATCTTCTGTTCGACGATGGCCTCGGCGCCGGAGTTGATGTCCTGCACGCGCACGCGAGCCATGTAATCAGCCGGACGGAGGAAGCGGTCGATGACCACGGCCACCTTGTCGTCCTTGATGTCGGCCGGGTAATCGAAGCGGTAGCGGTAGTTCTCGAAGAGCTGATCGTCCTTCAGCACCTCGCCGGTGACGTCGAGGCTGTAGAGCTTCGTGTTGTTGACTTCCTTCAGCGTCAGCTGCGAGCGAGGCACCATGATGGTGATCTCGGCGTCGGTGCGGCTGCCCTGCTTGGCCGGGTACTTCACGCTGATCTCGTTCGCCAGATGCGGCGCCCCCGGCGTGGCCAGGACGACCGAGCGGAGGATCTTGTGGACGTCCTCTTCATTGACCTGCGGCGGCTCGAAGATGCGGGCCAGATCGAACTTGTTCAACTGCGACTGATACACGGCGCGCAGGAATTCGTCGCCGTCCTTGCAGCGAAGCTCCACGCCCGTGACCGAGGTATTCGGAGCCACGGGACCGAAGACGCGCGTCGTTGCGCCATCGCCGGTCATATCGGCGCCGATCTCGTCCTCCGACACGAGTTGCTTGATGTCCTGATTATCGATGGGCATGAAAAGCTTGTAGTCGATCCCCATGCGCGGCTTGTAGAAGAGGAAGCGAACGTTGTGTCCGAGGCCCGGAACGAAGTCGTACTTCCAGATCTCGACCGGCACCAGCAGCTTGCAATCGATGATGATCCGTTCCGTCGGCTCGCCGCGGATCAGGAAGATGCGGCCGCGGTCGGAAGAGACGTTCTTGAACGTCTCCTTCACCGTCTCCAGACGGTCATAGTACTGATCGCGAAAGGTGTGATTGGTGGTGCCGTTGGCCACGTCGCGGCGGCGCCAGAACTCAGTGATGTAAATCTCGCGCTGCGGGTCGGTCTCCAGAATGAGGAAGGTATCGAACTCCGCCGGGTTCATGATCGGATCGACGTCGGTGAGGAACTGGCGGTACTTCTCGCCGAGAGCCTTGATGCGGTCCTTGCGCTCGCGCCGGGAGAGTTTGCGCACGCCCTGATCGGGTTTGGCCTTGGCCTCGGGTGCGGGCGCCGAGGCGGGTGCCGCGGCCGCGGGAGCCGGTTGCGGAGCGGGTTGTGCGGGAGGGGTTTGTGCGAACGTCGCCACCGAGGCGAGCATCGCGGCAATCAGCACGGCAATGACTTTGTTCATCTAGGGACCTCGGGATACGAACGACAATAGACCACTCTCATGCGCATCTACCTCGACAACAACGCCACTACGCCGCTCGATCCAGCGGTGCTGGAAGCGTTGGGGAGATCGTTTCGGGATGTCTTCGGTAACGCTTCGAGCATTCATAAGGAAGGCCAGTCCGCGCGCCGCGCGATCGAAGACGCTCGCGAATCGGTGGCGAAGCTGCTCGCTGCCGAAGCGCGGGACATCATCTTTACGAGCGGCGGCACCGAGTCTAACAACGCGGCGATCTTCGGCGCCGCAGGGCAGGATGGTCGTCATCACATTGTCACAACCGCCATCGAGCACCCTTCTGTGCTCGAACCGGTTGCCGAACTGGAGCGTCGCGGACACGCGGTGACGATCGTCGCGCCGTCGCGCAGCGGCGTCGTCGATGCAGATGCGGTCATCGGCGCGATCCGTCCGGAGACGCGTCTGGTGACGATGATGCTGGCCAACAACGAGACCGGAGTGATCCAGCCGGTGGCGGAGGTCGCACGGGTCTGCCGCGATCGATCGATTCATTTTCACTGCGATGCCGTGCAAGGCGCGGGCAAGGTCGAGCTCGACGTAACCGCCCTCGGCGCCGACACGCTGGCGCTCTCCGCGCACAAGCTGCACGCGCCGAAGGGAATCGGCGCGCTCTACGTCCGCCGCGGCCTCTCGCTCGATCGCCACATCCTCGGCGGCGCGCAGGAGCGCCGGCGTCGCGCGGGGACGGAGAATGTGCCGCTGGCGGTGGCGTTCGGAGTGGCGGCGGAGATCGCGCGCGATCGCGTCGACGTGGGCTCGCTGCGCGATGCGCTGGAGCGCAGCCTGGCTGATTTCGACATCGTCATCAACGGCGCTTCCGTTTCCCGCATCCCGAACACGAGCAGCGTCACCTTCCGCGATGCCGACGCCGAGGGGATCGTGATCGGACTGGATCTCAGCGGCGTCGCGGTGTCGACAGGCGCCGCCTGCTCCTCGGGCCGAGTCGAGCCAAGCCACGTCCTCCTGGCGATGGGCCTGACCCCCGACGAAGCCCGCAGCACGACCCGTTTCTCCCTCAGCCGGTTTTCAACGATGGATGAGATCGAGCAGACGGTGGCGCTGCTGCGCGAGATCGTTCCGCGGTGTCTGAAAGCCCACATCGAATAACTCTTGCCCCTCCGCCGTTTGTTTGGCACAGTTGGCGACGGTCCTGATGTCTAACCACCACATTCTCGAGGGCGATCTCTCGCGCATTCAGTTGCCGGACGTCCTGAGCTTCCTCTCCATGATCCGGGGCACGGGGAAACTGTCACTCCAGCGCGACCGCTTCGAGCGCTACATCCACTGGAAGGACGGCGAGATCGTCTTCGCTTCCTCGAACTCCCCCGAACACTCCCTCGGCATGTTCCTGCTGCGCAACGGCAAGATCACCCAGGCGCAGTACGACGAATCGAAACGCCGCGTCACCGCCACCACGCGCCACGGCAAGCTGCTCGTGCAGATGGGCGCCATCTCGCCGAAGGAGCTGTGGTGGGGTGTGAAAAACCAGGCGCTGGAGATCATCTACTCGCTCTTCGGCTGGAAAGAGGGGAGCTTCATCTTCGGCGATGCCACCGACGAGCTGGTGAACGAGCGCATCGTCCTGTCGATCAATACCTCCACCGTGATCATGGAAGGAATCCGCCGCCTCGACGAGACGGCCATGATCCGGGAAAAGATCACCAGCCTCGATATGGTCTTCCTGAAGGTCCAGGGGACGGAGCCGGACTTCGGCTCGCTGGAGATGAGCGATCACGAGGTGGCGCTCTACCAGAACCTCGACGGCAAGCGCTCGATCCGCGCGCTGATCGGCGGCTCGGAGATGACCGAGTTCGAGGTGACGCGCATCCTCTTCCAGCTCCTCTCGGCCCGCCTGGTGGAAGTGATGCCGGAGGAGAAATCGTTCCGCCCGGTCTTCCTCGACGTGGAAGACTCTCCCGAGCTGCTGAAGGTGATCTCGACCTACAACGACATGTTCGGCCGCCTCTACGACGCGCTCCTGAACGCCGTCGGAGAGGAGCCGGCCCGCGACATCGTGATGACGGCGATGCAGAACGCCGAGAGCGACGAGCTCTGGAGCGGCGTCTTCTTCGATCAATACGGCCGCTTCGACGAGAACATGCTCATCGCCAACATCTCCGAGCTCCCGTTCGAACGGCGCAAGGCGGTGCTGGACGAAGGCCTGAACACGCTGCTCTCCGTCCAGCTCTTCGAGGTCTCCCAACACCTCGACTCGGCCGGGAAGGTGGATGTGTTCCGGTTCATCAGCGATCAGAAGGCGTCGCTGGAGTTGTCGTCAGATTTCCCCCCATCCTGACGTCTCGCGCAGCGAGCCCGTCAGGATCTCCGGTGGCGCCGCGCTACTTCATCGAAGAAACGACAAATCGCTCAGCTGCCACGTGAGATCGAGCCAGTTCGGATTCTTGCCCTGAATCAACGCCACCTTCCTCGCACGATGCCATTGCTTCATCGCCTTCTCGCGCGCGAGTGCCGCAGCGTAGTCGGGCAATACTTCGTAATAGACCAGACGATCGAAGTTGTACCGCGCGGTGAACGCGGTTTCGTACTTTCTATCGCGGTGCTGGGCGACCCGTTGTACGAGGTTGGTGGTGGCGCCGATGTAAAGCCGGTGACTCTTGTTGCTGAGGATGTAGACATACGCTTCCACTGCGCGATGTCACCGGAGATCCTGAACCGCCGCTTCGCGACGGTTCAGGATTAACCCAACCCCAATCACGAACACGATTGCACTGATCAATTGCGCCACCGTGAACGGTCCCAGGAACCGGTCGTCCTTCGCGCGAACGATTTCGACCAGGAACCGCTCGATCCCCATCAGGATCAGAAACAGCCCGAAGATGCGTCCTTTGTGGTGCGGACGGCGGGAGGCGTACATCAGGATCGCGAACATCACGAACGCCGACGCCGACTCGTAAAGCTGCGTCGGATGGACCCGCAGCACCTGATCGGGAGGAATCGACGGATCGAGGTGGACGCCGAACTGGCGCAGCGACTCCGCGGTCGTCGGGGGCGATCCTTTGGGGAAGGCGATACCGACCCACGAATCCGTCGGCCGGCCGTAGTCGTCGCCGACGAGAAAGCACCCGATGCGGCCGAGGGCGTAGCCGATGGCCAGGGCCGGCGCGGCGGCATCGGTGACGGTGAAGTAATCGAGCTTCTTCGCCAGGATGTAGGCGCTGCATCCGATCACGCCGCCAATCAGGCCGCCGTACCAGACCAGGCCGGCGCGGTCGAGCAGCAGATGCCAGTCACGGAAAAGAATGGCGTAGTAGATCTTCGCGCCGGCAATTCCGCCGAGCGCGGCGGCCATAACGATCGACGACGCGGCGTCGTCGCTGAGACCGTAGCGGCGGAACTGCCGGGTCAATACCCAGCCGCCGACGATGAACGCCGCAAACATCATCAGACCGAAGGTCGTGATCTCGAAGGAACCGATTTTGAGGAGAGTTGGATACATGAATGTGCAGTCTATCCTGAGCGAAGTTTGCCGATCGCGTGGCGCCACCGCAGATCCTGACAGGCTCGCTGCGCGCGCCGTCAGGATTAGTACTTGCCTACGCGCGCCACATACGCCTCGAAATTCGCCTTCATCTCCCCAATCGAATCCCCCCCAAACTTCTCCCGCATCGCATCCGCCAGCGTGATGGCCAGCATCGCCTCGCAGACGACGCCGCAGGCCGGGACGGCGGTGACGTCGCTCCGTTCCCACTGCGAGCGATGCGGCTCGTGCGTTTCGATGTCGACCGAGGGGAGGCCGCGGCGGAGAGTCGAGATCGGCTTCATGTAGGCGCGGACGACCACGTCCTGCCCGTTGGTCACGCCCCCTTCGAGGCCGCCGGCGCGGTTCGTCGTCCGGTGGTAGCGCCGCTCTTCGTCGAAGTAGATCGGATCATGAACCTCGGAGCCGGCGCGCCGCGCGGCAGCTACGCCGTCGCCAACAGCAACAGCTTTGACCGCGTGAATGGAGAGGATGGCCTGGGCGATGCGGCCGTCCAGCTTCTCATTCCACTGCACGTACGAGCCGAGGCCGATGGGAACGTTGTGCGCGGCGGCGACGATCGTGCCGCCGAGGGTCTCGCCCGCCTCGCGCGCCTTGTCCACCTCGGCCACCATGGCCTCCTCGGCATCGCGATTCACGGCGCGCAAGGGAGAATCGTCATCGACGGCGACGAGCTCTTCCCACGACGGCGCGTAATCGGGATCGCCCGCGGCGCCGACGGAGACGACGCCGGAGCGCAGCTCGATGCCGAAGTTGCGCAGCAACTCCTTCGCCATCGCCCCAGCAGCGACGCGCGACGCCGTCTCGCGCGCCGAGGCGCGTTCGAGGATGTCGCGCAAATCGCGACGGTCGTACTTCATCCCGCCGATCAGGTCGACATGCCCCGGCCGCGGTGCATGCACCCGCCGCTTCTGCGCCTCGGCCGGATCGACGTCCCACACGCCCATGGCCGCTTCCCAGTTCTTGAAATCGTCATTGCGCACGACAATGGCGATCGGCGATCCGAGCGTCTCGCCGCCACGAACGCCACCGGCGATCTCGATCTCATCCTGCTCGATCTTCATTCGCCCGCCGCGCCCGTAACCATGCTGCCGTCGCGCCATGTCGCGATTGATCCGCGCGCGATCGAGCCGGACGCCGGCGGGCATTCCGGTGACGATGACCGTCAGTTGCGGCCCATGCGACTCGCCGGCGGATAGGAAGGTGAAACGAGACATGGTGTGGAAGTCTAGTGCAGGCGTAGCGCCGTCGGCTCGACGGCTGTACCGCCAGCGGCTCGCTGGCGGTTTGCGTCTGACCGCCGCCGAGCCGGCAGCGGTACAGCCAGCGAGCCGCTGGCGCTACGCGTTGTGTCGCGCGCTACACTCCTCCCCAATGGACAAATCCTCCCTCCGCGACCTCTTCCCCGTGACGAAGAACGTCGTCTACTTCAATCACGCTGCGGTCGGCCCGCTGTCGACGCGTGCGCATGATGCGATGGAGCGATTCATCCGCGATCAGCGCGACTTCGGGGCGTTGCATTGGAAGGATTGGTATGCCGAGTACGTCCATCTCCGCACGGCGGCGGCGAAGCTGATCGGCGCGGAGTCCGGTGAGATCGCCATCCTCAAAAACACCTCGGAAGGGTTGTCGTTCGTGGCCGAGGGATTTCGGTGGGAGCTGGGGGACAACGTCGTCACCACCGATCTGGAGTTTCCATCCAACTCCACACCGTGGAGAAAACTTGACAGGCGCGGGGTGGACGTGCGTGTGGTGCTGAGCCATGACGGCGCGTTCACGGTGGACGATGTCGATCGCTGCATTGATGGTCGCACGCGCATCGTCACCGTCTCCTCGGTGGCGTTTCACAACGGCTTTGCCGCCGATCTCGACGCCATCGGCGATCTGTGCGCGCGGCGCAACGTTCTCTTCTGCGTCGATGCCATTCAGTCGGTCGGCGTCCTCCCGATGGATGTGAAGCGCTCGAAGATCGCCTTCCTCGCAGCGGACGGACACAAGTGGATGTGCGGCTCCGAGGGGTCGGCCATTTTCTTCGTCGCAGCGGAACACAGGGACAAGCTGGAAGTGCTCGAGCACGGCTGGACGAATATCGAGCGCAGAGGGAAGTTCATCGACTGCCCGATCGACCTGATGCCCGACGCGCGGCGATTCGAAGCGGGGTCGCTGAACACCAGCGGCATCTTCGGCCTGCGCGCGGCCATCGATCTGATCCTGGAGATCGGGATTGCAGACATCAGCGAAGAGACCACGCGCATCGCTGCATTGCTGGCGGACCGGCTTGACGACATCGGCTGGCGGGTGGCCACGCCGCGCCCGATCCGTTCCGGGATCGTCGGCGCGATTCCGCCGCCGGGCGGGACGTCGCTGCTCAAGTGGCATCGTCTGCTCGAGGAAAACGGCGTCGTCTGCGCGCCGCGCGAGGGGATGCTTCGCTTCTCACCGCATTTCTACAATGTGGAGAGTGAGATCGACCGGGTGATCGACGTCCTGAGAGGCGCGGCCGAGGGCGCTTGACGGTCCGCGGGAGAGACCGCATCATCCTTTCATGTCTGCTATGACGATTCTTCTCGGCGTGGTCGCGCTGGTAGTCGGCGCGATTGTGGGTTGGGTGGTGGCGAGCGCGAGAAAGACCGGCGAGATTCAGCGCGCGCTGGCCGAGCGCGATCTCGCGCGCGCGGAACGCGAGCGCAGCGAAACGGTTGCGATCGAAGCGCGTCGCATCGCCTCGGCCGAATCTCAGGCCCGCGCGGTCGCCGAGACCCAGGCCGCCTTCCTCGGCGATGCCCGCAAGCAGATGGAAGAGGCCTTTGCCGCCACGGCGCAGAAAACGCTGCAATCGATCAGCGCCACCTTCCTCGAGTTGAACAAAGCGCATCTCGACGGATCGCGTGGCGAGATAGTCTCCTCGCTCGACACCAAGAAGGCCGAGATCGACACGATGCTCCAGCCGCTGCGCGACATGCTCGATCGCTACGCCGGCGAGCTGACCAAGAGCGAGCATTCCCGCAACGAAGCGTACGGCGGTCTGCAGGAGCAGATCCGCTCGTTGCTGGCGGCGCAGGAGCTGTCGCAACGCGAGGCCACGCGTCTGGCCAACGCCCTCGACTCGCCGGCCGTTCGCGGATCGTGGGGTGAGAACTCGCTGCGGCGCTGTATCGAGCTGGCCGGCATGAGCGAGCTGTGTGACTTCGACGTTCAGGAGACCTTCTTCACCGACGAAGGACGCCGCCTGCGGCCGGACGTCGTGGTCAAACTCCCGAACAAGCGCGTCATCGCCATCGACGCCAAAGTTCCGCTGACCGACTACAGCGTCGCCGCCAACGAGACCGACGAATCGCGCAAACGGGAGGCGTTGGTTGCGCACGCCCGCACGCTCCGCCGCCACATCGAATCGCTCAGCCGCAAGGAGTACCAGGCCAGTGTCGGCGAGAGCCTCGACTTCACGGTGATGTTTCTCCCCGGCGAGCACTTCCTCTCCGCCGCCCTGGTCACCGATCCGATGCTCTTCGAGTACGCCGTCGACAAGAAGATCTATCTCGCTTCGCCCACGGTCCTTCTTCCCTTGCTGCGCGCCGTCGCCGCGGGATGGAAAGCGGAACGCACCGAGGAGAACGCCAAGAAGATGCACGACGCCGGCGTCGAGCTCTTCAACCGTTTCGTCAAGGTGATGGACCTCATCGCCGAGATCGGCTCCGCGCTGGCCCGCACGGTCGAGCAATACAACAAAGCCATCCGCTCCATCGACACCCGCCTCTGGCCGAAAGGGCAGGAGCTGCAACGGATGGCCGGCAGCGGCAAAGAGCTCGAGCCGCTCTCGCAGGTCGACACGGTGCCTCTCGAATCGTCGAAGCTGCGGTTGACGATGCAAGGGGAGGAGCCTGCGGAGGTACTGCCGTTTCGGGAGTAACCGCCCCGCAGTTATGCTATTCTCCGCCGCCATGAACGCCCCCCCGAACGAGGTAAACGAGTCGACGGTTTGTCCGGTCGACTCGTCGCTTTGGCTATAGCGCCTTCCTTCTGACAACCTCGTCTCGATGGTGTAGCGCCTGATCCCGTCTCTGTCCACGCGCGACGTTCAGGAGCTTCCCGATGATCACCGTTGTCGATAACTACGATTCGTTCACGTACAACCTGGTCCAGCAGATCGAGCGGATCTCCGCCTTCGAGCTGCAGGTCGTACGCAACGACGCCTTCGAAGTCGATGCCCTGCTCGACCAAGAGCCGGAGGCGATCGTGATCTCGCCCGGCCCCGGCACGCCGGCGCGCGCGGGCCGCATCCTGGAGCTGATCCGGATGAACGATTCCATCCCGCTCCTCGGCATCTGTCTCGGGCACCAGGCCATCGGCGAAGCGTTCGGCGCGCGCATCGTCCGCGGACGCGTGCCGGTACACGGAAAGCTCAGCGAAGTGCGCCACGAACGGCGCGGCCTTTTCACCGGATGTCCGACGCCGATGCAGACCGCGCGCTACCACTCGCTCGTCGTCGACCGCGATTCGATGCCGGACGAATTGCGCATCGACGCCGAGACCGACGACGGCGTGGTCATGGCCATCGCCCATCGCGACCGGCCCATCTACGGCATCCAGTTCCATCCCGAGTCGTACGGCACCGAAGGCGGCGACAAACTGATCGCGAATTTCCTGGCCGAGGTGCGGCAATGATCGACATCGCCATCCGGCGGATCGCTGAAGGCCAGCACCTCGGGCGCGACGAAATGCACGAAGTGTTTGGCGAGGTGATGGACGGCCGCGCCACCGACGTTCAGAAGACCGCGCTGCTCATCGCGTTGCGGATGAAGGGGGAGACGGCGGAAGAGATCACCGGCGCGGCCCTGGCCATGCGTGAGCGCGTCACGCCGCTCACGGTCGACCGCGAACAGATCATCGACACCTGCGGCACCGGCGGCGACGGCCGCGGAACCTTCAACGTCTCGACGCTCGCCGCGCTCGTCGCCGCCGGTGCAGGTGCCTCGGTGGCCAAACACGGCAATCGTGCGGTGTCGTCGTCGTGCGGCAGCGCGGACGTTCTCGCCGCGCTTGGCGTGAACATCGACCTCGATGCCGCGCGGATGAGCGACGTCCTCCGCCGCACCGGCATCTCCTTTCTCTTCGCCCCGAAGCTGCATCCGGCCATGGGCGCGGTGGCGGCTATCCGCCGCGAGCTCGGCGTGCGCACGATCTTCAACGTCCTCGGGCCGCTGACCAACCCTGCCTTCGCCCGCCGCCAGGTCCTCGGCGTTTACTCGCTCCATCTCGTCGATGTCGTCGCCCGCGTCCTGCTGGCCCTCGGCGCCGATCACGCCATGGTGGTTCACAGCCACGACGGGCTCGACGAGATCTCGATCTCGGCGTCGACCTGTGTTTGCGAAGTGCGCGATGGCGAACTGCGGAGCTACGAATTGAAGCCGGAGGAGATCGGCATCGAGCGACACGGCATTGAAGGCATCGCCGGCGGCGATGCTCGCGAGAACGCGCAGATCGCGCGGGAGATCCTCGGCGGCAGCAGCGGCGCGCGCGCGGAGATCGTGGCCGCGAATGCCGGTGCCGCGCTGTACGTCTCCGGCGCCGCGCCGACGATCCGCGACGGCGTGACGATGGCGCGCCAATCGATCGCCAGCGGCAGCGCGATGGCCAAATTGCAGGAGCTGGTGGCGGTGACGAATGAGTAGCCGGTTCGGCGGCATTTCTCACGGTCTGCTTGAGTCCTTTGCCACGTCCTTTCGTCGAGAGTCCTTCTCCCCCCGCGGTTTTTTGCGGGGGAGAAGGGCTCTCGATGTAACAGAGTGCCGGCCTTTCCACTCAGACTGTGAGAAATGCCGGTTCGGCGGCGGGACGCCGCCGAGCCAGCCGGCGCGACGCCAGCGCTCCTGGGTTCGCCCTTCTTTGAGCGCGCAGCAAGAGGAGCGCTGGCGTCCGCGCCGGCTGGCCGGGCGGCGTCCCGCCGCCCGTCATCGCGGCGATGCAGGTTGGATCCGATGACCATCCTCGACGACATCGTCGCCAGCACCCGCGCGCGTCTGGCAAAGGAACCGCCCGTCGATCGAACGACAGCGGCCAGCAACCGTTCGTCTTTCGCCCTGACCGCGGCCTTGCGAAAAGACCGCATCAACGTCATCGCCGAAATCAAATCCGCCTCGCCGTCGGCCGGCTCGATCGTGGAGAACCCCAATGTCGAAGCGATCGCCGCCGAGTACAAAGCAGGCGGTGCCGCGGCCATCTCCATCGTCACCGAGCCGGAGTTTTTCCACGGCTCGCGCGAATGGATTGCACGCGTCGACGGCCTTCCCGTGCTGATGAAAGACTTCATCGTCGATGAGTCTCAACTCATCCGCGGCGTTGCCGCCGGCGCGAGCGCGATCCTGCTCCTGGCGTCGCTCCTCGATGCCGCGCAGATCCGCGATTTCATCGCCTGCCTCGACGCCTACAACTGCGACGCCCTCGTCGAAGTTCACGACGAATCGGAGCTGGAGCGAGCCATCGGCGGCGGCGCCCGCATCATCGGCGTCAACAACCGCAACCTGCGCGACTTCAGCGTCGACCTCGGCGCATCCGAGCGGCTTGCTCGTCAGATTCCGGATGGTGTCATTCGCGTGGCAGAAAGCGGCATCAAGACGCGCGCAGATGTCGACCGGCTGCGCGCCGCCGGCTTCGACGCCTTCCTGGTCGGTGAGTCGCTGCTGCGGCAGAAGGACCGCGCCGCGGCGGTGCGGCAACTGGTGACCGGAACATGACCAGAATCAAAATCTGCGGCGTCACCAGAGAAGACGACGCCATCTTCTGTGCCGAGTGTGGCGCCGACTTTCTCGGCTTCATCTTCGTCCCCGCCTCCCCTCGGTACGTCGAGCCGGAGAAGGCGGGCGCGATCGCGGCGCGGCTGCGCGAAGGCGGCCATGCACCGAAACTCGTGGGCGTTTTTCAGGACGCCTCGCCCGATTACATCCGCGAGATCAGCAACGTGGCCGGCCTCGACCTCGTGCAACTGCACGGCAGCGAAAGCGAAGACGACATCACCGCCCTCGGCATCCCGGCCATCAAGACGCTGCACGTCGGCGATCTGCTGCCCGACACGCACGCCGCGCCGACCGCGGCCTGGCTGCTGTTCGACACGTATGACCCACGCCGCGCCGGCGGAACCGGCAAGCGCTTCGAATGGTCACTGCTGGCGACGTACGATCGCTCGAAACCGTTCTTCCTCTCCGGCGGCCTCAATCCCGACAACGTCGTCGCCGCCATCAGTCTCGTCCGTCCGGACGCCATCGACGTCGCCAGCGGCGTCGAAGTCTCGCCGGGCGTGAAAGACCACGCAAAAGTCGCGCGTCTGTTCGAGCGCGTGAGGAGATCATGAAGCGCTCGACCCTTCCCGACCGCCGCGGCTACTTCGGCGAGTTCGGCGGCAAATACGTCCCCGAAACACTCATGGCCGCGCTCGACGAATTCGAAGCGGCGTACCGCAACGTGCGGCGCGACCGTACGTTTCGCATCGAGCTCGATGACATCCTTCGCGATTTCGTCGGCCGCCCCACGGCGCTCACCGAGGCGAAGAAATTCGCGGAACTGTGCGGGGGGGTGAGGCTCTTTCTGAAACGCGAGGACCTCAACCACACCGGCGCGCACAAGATCAACAACGCCATCGGCCAGGCGCTCATCGCCAAGCGCATGGGCAAGAAGCGCATCATCGCCGAGACTGGCGCTGGCCAGCACGGCGTGGCCACCGCCACCGCCTGCGCCCTCCTCGGCCTCGATTGCGTGGTCTACATGGGCGAGGTGGACATGGCCCGCCAGGAGTTGAATGTCTTCCGCATGAAGCTCCTCGGCGCGGAAGTCGTGCCGGTGACGAGCGGCAGCCGCACGCTGAAGGACGCCATCAACGAAGCGATCCGCGACTGGGTCACCAACGTGCGCACGACGCACTACATCATCGGCTCGGTGCTCGGCCCGCATCCCTATCCGATGGTGGTGCGCGATTTCCAGTCGGTGATCGGGCGCGAAGCGCTGGGTCAGTTGAGAAAACGTACCGGATCAATCCCCGACGTCGCCGTCGCCTGCGTCGGCGGCGGCTCGAACGCCATCGGACTTTTCCACGAGATGCTCAAGCACGACTCGATCCGTTTCATCGGCGTCGAAGCGGGCGGCCGCGGTCCCACGCTCGGCGATCACGCTGCGCGCTTTAGCGGCGGCGCGCTCGGCGTGCTGCACGGCACCCGCTCGATGGTGCTGCAGGACGAATTCGGCCAGATCGCCGAGACGCATTCGATCTCGGCAGGCCTCGACTATCCGTCGATCGGACCGGAGCATGCGTACTTGGAGAAAATCGGCCGCGTCGAGTACTACGACTGCAGCGACGATCTCGCGCTCGAAGCCTTCCACAAACTGAGCGAGAGCGAAGGCATCATCCCCGCGCTGGAGTCCTCCCACGCCCTCGGCTGGCTGCTCCGCAACGGCGCCTCGATCGGTTCCGGGAAGGTCGTGGTCGTGAACCTGAGCGGACGCGGTGACAAAGATGTGCCGCAGATCGCGGCGTTGGAGCAACGTTGAAAATGACAACTTCCTCATTTGTCATCCTGAGACCGGCGAAGCGCGGCCGAAGGAGTGAAAAGGACGGCACTCTGTTTCATCGAGAGCCCTTCTCCCCCGCGGGTTTTTGCGGGGGAGAAGGTGCCGACAGGCGGATGAGGGGGCCTTTCACGCGTACGTCATCGCACGGATCGCGTAGACGCCCCCCTCATCCGGCTTCGCCACCTTCTCCCCCCGCAAAAAACCGCGGGGGGAGAAGGACTCTCGACGTAAGGGCGTGGCAAAGAGCGAAAGCAAACCGTGAGGCGTTCGCATGAACCGCGTCCGCAAGCTCTTTCGAAAACTGAAGTCCGAGCATCGCTGCGGCCTGATCGCCTACATCACCTGCGGCGATGGTCCGACCATCGAGATCATCCGCGCGCTTGAAGAGGCCGGCGCGGATGCCATCGAGCTAGGCGTGCCGTTCTCCGATCCCATTGCCGACGGTCCGGTCATTCAGGCCGCGGCGATGCGGGCGTTGCAGCACGGAACGAAGATCAGCGACATCTTCACCATCGCCCGCGCCGTTCGCGAGCGGAGCGAGATTCCGCTCATCGCGTTCTCGTATCTCAACCCGGTCCTGCGTCACGGCATCGAAAAGTTCGCCGACGATGCTCACTCCGCCGGTATCGACTCCGTGCTGCTGACCGATTTGCCCGCCGAGGCGGCGGATGAAGTGAAGCCGGCATTCAGGGGGAAGGGATTGGGATCGATCTTCCTTCTTGCCCCGACCTCCAGCGACGCGCGAATCGCCGCCGTCAATCGCGCCAGCGACGACTTCATCTACTACGTCTCGACGATGGGCGTAACTGGCGCGCGCAGCGAGCTCGATCCCGCGCTGCTGACGCGTCTCGACGAAGTGCGCGCGCGTGTAACGAAACCGCTGGCCGTAGGATTCGGCATCTCGAAACACGAGCACTTCGAATTGCTCAAGGACCGCTGCGACGCCATCGTCGTCGGCAGCGCCATCGTCCGCGCGGTTGCGAACGGTGAGCCGTCATCCGCGCCGGAGCGCGCTGCCGCGATTGTTCGCGAAGTCCTGGGCCGCTGACGTCACTCCATTGGAGGGCGAAGAGTTTAGCTGACATCCGAAAGGCTTTCACCACAGAGACGCAGAGAACACGGAGTTGGTTTTCTCTGTGCCCTCTGCGCCTCTGTGGTTGGAAGCTTTCGACCGTTGACACGCGGCGCTGCTCCTCCTATCCTTCGCCTCGCCACATGAACTCCAACGCCCTTCGCTTTACGTATTACTACGGCTGCTTTACGTAGCGCGTGGGCAATTTGCGCCCCGCGAGAAGGGGCGCCGACCGGTTCAGTCGATCCAAACCTCTTCCCGTCCGGGCAAGAGGTTTTTTGTTATGGATCGACAGGACGCAGAGCTCGAGCTTTCCCGCCTTCGCGACGCCATCGACCGCGTCGACGAGGTCATCGTGCGGCTGCTCAACCAGCGCGCGAAGTACGCCATCGAGATCGGCGAGATCAAGCCGGTCCTCGACATGCCCATCTACGCGCCGGAGCGCGAGAAGCAGGTGCTGCTGCACGTGGAGCGAACGTCCGGCGGCCCGCTCGATCCGGCCACCATCCGCCGTCTTTTCGAACGAATCATCGATGAATCGCGCCGCGTGGAGCGGCAGGCCTCGGCGCGCGATTAAGGAGAACTTTCATGGTCATTGTGATGGAAAAGCACGCCTCGGACGCCGACATCGAGCACGTCGTGGCGATATTGAGCGAGCGCGGATTCGATGTGCATCGCTCGACAGGTTCCGATCAGACGGTGCTTGGCGTAGTCGGCGACGTTGCCAATGTCGATCCGCGGGAGTTCGAGGTCCTGGGAGGCGTTCAGGAAGCGGTCCGTATCAGCGAGCCGTACAAACTCTCCAGCCGTTCGTTCCGGCGCGAGAAGACGATCGTGAACGCGCGCGGCGTCGCCATCGGCGGAAGCGAGGTTGTGATCATGGCCGGCCCGTGCACGATCGAGAACGAACGGCAGCTCTTCGAGACCGCGCGCCGCGTCGCCCGCGCCGGCGCGCGCGTGCTGCGCGGCGGCGCCTACAAACCGCGCACGTCGCCGTACGCGTTCCAGGGGATGGGCGTGGAAGGGCTGAAGCTGCTGCGCGCCGCGGGCGACGAGAACAACATGGCCACGATTTCCGAGGTCATGGAGATCAGCCAGATCGAAAAGATGCTGGAGTATGTCGACATCCTGCAAGTGGGCGCGCGCAACATGCAGAACTACAACCTGCTGGCCGCGCTCGGCCAGATCCGCAAACCGATCCTGCTCAAGCGCGGCATGTCCGCCACGATTCAGGAGTGGCTTCTGGCCTCGGAGTACATCCTCGCCGGCGGCAACTACGACGTCATCCTCTGCGAGCGCGGCATCCGCACGTTCGAAACGTACACCCGCAACACCCTCGACATCTCCGCCATCCCGGTGATCAACAAACTCTCGCACCTCCCGATCATCGCCGACCCGTCGCACGCCGTAGGCCGCCGCGACAAGGTAATGCCCCTCGCCCGCGCCATCGTCGCCGCGGGGGCGGATGGGGTGCTGATCGAAGTGCACCACGAGCCGGAGAAGGCGGTATGCGACGGTCCGCAGTCGCTGTATCCAGATCAGTTTGCCAGGTTGATGGATGAGTTGCGGATCATCGTCCCGGCGGTGGGGAGGACGTTGTGAGGGGCTGACGACAAAGGCCTATCCGCAGATAACGCAGATGGAGCAGATAAAACCGTCCTCCATCTGTGCTCATCTGCGTCATCTGCGGATAGGCCGTGTTCGCAGTTGGACGCAGATACAATCCGCCGCCATGAAACGGCTCCTCATCCTCTGCCTTTTCGTTGCCTCCTCGTCCATCGCTGCGCCTCCGCCGCTGGATGCGAAGACGAAGCAACTGGCGTTCGACATCTACAAGCAGTTGATCGAGATCAACACGACCAATTCGATTGGCAACAACACGGCGGCCGCCGAGGCGATGGCGGCGCGGTTGAAGGGGGCGGGGTTTCCGGCGGCGAGGCCGTTCCGCCCGCGTCAACCGGGTCGCCCGTCGACGGCGGCGTTCCGGCCGGGCCGCCCCTGCCTCCGGTGCGCCCGCGGGGTCGCGACGTGGACGCCGAGGGCGGGCCGTTCTCGACGGCGGCCCTCGCCAAGGAGCTGAACGAGGCCCAGCTGGCGGCGGCGGTCGCGCCGCCTGGTCCCCTGCTGGTGGTGGCGGGCGCCGGCTCGGGCAAGACCCGCGTCATCACGCACCGGCTCGCGCGGCTCGTCCGCTCCGGAACGGACCCGCGCACGATCGCGGCCGTCACGTTCACGAACAAGGCGGCCGGAGAGATGCGCGAACGGGCCCAGGCTCTCGCCGGAGGGGCGGCGCTCGGCTCGTTCGTCGGGACCTTCCACTCCTGGTGCCTCCGTTTCCTGCGCCGCCGCTACCGGGAGGCGAATCTGCCGCCGCGGTTCTCGATCGCGGACTCCTCCGATCAGCTCAGCCTCGTCAAGGAAGCCATGGAGGAGCTCGGGATCTCGACCGACATGCTCCCGGCCAACTCCGTGCGATCCCGGATCTCCTCGGCCAAGAACGCCCTCGTCTCGGTCGAGCGTTTCACCGCCCAGCAGACGGACTTTGCCGGCGAGCGGACCGCCCGGATCTATGCCCTCTACGAGAAGAAGCTCGCGGCATCGGGGGCTCTCGACTTCGACGATTTGATCGGCCGCTCGGTGCGGCTCCTCTCCTCCAACGGGGCTGTCGCGGCCGAGGAGCGCCGGCGCCTGCGACACCTGTTGATCGACGAATACCAGGACACCAACTCATCGCAGGACGCGCTCGTCAAGCTCCTCGGCATGGAGGCGGATTCGCTCTGCGCGGTCGGCGACGAGGACCAGTCGATCTATCGCTGGCGCGGCGCCGAGATCGAGCACATCCTCCGCTTCGAAGAGGATTTCCCGGGGGCCCGCGTCATCGCTCTCGAATCGAACTATCGGTCGACCGCGAAAATCCTGGCGGCCGCGTCGGGAGTCGTCTCGCACAATCGCCGGCGGCGCGAGAAGCGGTTGAGGGCCGATCGGGGCGATGGAAACGCCGTCCGGCTCTGGCGGTTCGAAGAAGATCGCACCGAAGTCGAAGCCGTGGCTCGCGAGATCGAGGGCTCGGGACGGGCGCCGGGGGAGTCCGCGATCCTCTACCGTACCAACGCCCAGTCGCGGCCGTTCGAGGAAGAGATGGTCCGCCGGAAGATCCCCTACGTCGTGGTCGGCGGCATGAAGTTCTACGAGCGTGCCGAGGTCAAGGACGTCCTCGCCTATCTGAAGCTCGCGGCCCGGCCCGAGGACGATCTCGCGTTTCGCCGCGTCGTCAACGTGCCCGCCCGCGGCATCGGCGCCGCGACCCTGGACAAGCTCGCCGCGGCGGTCCGGGAGACCGGCAAGTCGTGGTGGGAGGTCTCGGCGAACCCGCAGGGCGTTCCCGACCGGGCGAGGACGGCGTTGGCGCGCTTCCGCGACGTCGTGGAGGACCTGCACAAGCGGGCCGAGAGCGAGTCTCCGTCGGCGCTTCTGGAGCACCTGCTCGCGGTCACCGGGTACGGTTCTCTCTACGAGGGCTCGGAGGATCGCGAGGACGTCGCGCGCCGCGAGAACATTCGGGAGCTGCTGTCGTCGGCGCGAGAGTTCGAGCGACGCAACGCCGAGGACGCCACGGTGGCGGAGTACCTGGACACGGTTTCGCTCGCGACGAACGAGGACGCCATCGAGAGCGGCGGGGCGGTGACGCTCTCGACCCTGCACGCGGCGAAGGGCCTCGAGTTCGCGCAAGTGTTTCTGGTCGGCCTCGAGGAGGGCTACCTCCCGCACGGCCAGTCCGCGGAGGATGAGGAAGAGCTGGAGGAGGAGCGACGGCTCCTCTACGTCGGGATGACGCGTGCCAAGGACTCGCTGACCGTGACGCTGGCCGACCGTCGGCTGGTCTACGGGCGAGTCGAGCCGCGGCGTCCTTCGCGTTTCGTCGAGGAGATCCCGGCCTCGGCCATCGAAGAGCGCCTCTTCGGACGCCCGTCGGCCGCCGCGTTTTCGAAACGGACCTTCTTTCCGGCGGCCCATGTGGCCGCCGAGGACGAGAGCCAGGAAGTCGACGACCGTCCGCTGCGCCGCGGCCGGCGCGTGCGCCATCCCCGCTACGGCTACGGCG
>Ga0207689_10001072_pt1 | contig 26369 bp, 31 predicted proteins | sample KBSMisM52_FD_184312 | JGI IMG/M metagenome (GOLD analysis project Ga0207689, IMG submission 184312) | Miscanthus rhizosphere microbial communities from Kellogg Biological Station, Michigan, USA - KBS Miscanthus M5-2 (SPAdes) (version 2) | ecosystem: Host-associated > Plants > Roots >...
GCTCGGTCCACCGCTCTGGTGGTGGGGCGCCCTGGTGGTTCTGCTGGGCGGGATGACGGCCGTGCTCGGTGTCCTGCATGCCCTGATGGAGCACGATCTCAAGCGGCTGCTGGCCTACCACACGGTGGAGAACATCGGCATCATCTTCATCGGGCTGGGGCTCGCGCTGGCCTTCGAAGCGAATGCCATGCCGGCCGCCGCCGCGCTCGGCCTCACCGCCGCGCTGTTCCACGTCTTCAACCACAGCGTGTTCAAGAGCCTGCTGTTCTACGGCGCCGGCGCGGTGCTGACGGCCACCGGCGAGCGGAACATGGAGCAACTCGGCGGCCTGATCCATCGCATGCCGCACACGGCTTTTGCCTTCCTGATCGGCTCGGCGGCGATCTCCGCCCTGCCGCCGTTCAACGGCTTCGTCTCGGAGTGGCTCACCTTCCAGGCGATTCTCCTCAGCCCCGCGCTGCCCCAATGGCTCCTCAAGTTCCTGGTGCCGGCGGTCGGCGCAATGCTCGCGCTTTCGGCCGCGCTCGCCGCGGCATGCTTCGTCAAGGCGTTCGGCATCACGTTTCTTGGACGCCCGCGAATAGCAGCGGCATGCAATGCCGAGGAAGTCGATGCGCCTTCGCTCGTGGCGATGTATGCGCTCGTGGCGCTCTGCCTGATTGCGGGGATCCTGCCGGCCTATTTCATCGACGCCCTCGCGCCCGTGACCCACGCGCTGGTTGGCGCCAGCTTGCCGTCGCGGGAGGGCCTGGAGTGGCTCACCATCGTTCCCGTCGCGGAAAGCCGCAGCTCCTACAATGGGCTGCTGCTGCTCGCGTTCATCGCCGCGTCGGCCGGGCTGGCCGGCGAGGTCATTCATCGCTGGGCGTCGAACCGCACGCGCAAGTCCGACGCCTGGGATTGCGGGTTTCCCGATCGGAGCCCGGTCACGCAATACACCGCGGGCAGCTTTTCGCAGCCGATCCGCAGGGTCTTCGGCACAGTCGTGTTCCGCGCCCGCGAGACAGTCGACCTGCCGCCGCCGGGCGAAACCCGGGCGGCCCGGCTGCACGTCGAGCTGCGCGATCTGCTGTGGGAGACCCTGTACTTGCCCGCGGCGGCCATCGTCGGCTTCGCCGCCGAGAAGCTGAACCGGGTGCAGTTCATGACGATCCGCGGCTATCTCACGCTGGTGTTCTCGGCGCTCGTCGTACTGCTGGCAATCCTCGCCATATGGCAGTGATCCTGGATCTCCTCGTCCAGCTCTGCCAGATGCTGATCGTGCTCGCGCTCGCGCCCCTGCTGACCGGGTACGTGCGCAAGGTCAAGGCGCACCTCCTGCGCCGGCAGGGTCCGCCGGTGCTGCAGCCCTATCGCGACCTGCTGCGGCTGGTGCGCAAGGAAGCGGTGGTCGCGGTGTCGGCCTCCTGGGTGTTCCGCGTCGCGCCCTACCTCGTCTTCGGCACGACCTGGGTGGCCGCCGCGCTCGTTCCCACCTTCGCCACCGGCCTGATCTTCAGCTACGCGGCGGACATGATCGCCATCGTCGCCCTGCTCGGCAGCGCGCGCTTCATGCTCGCCCTCGCCGGCCTCGATGTCGGAACGAGCTTCGGCGGCATCGGTTCGAGCCGCGAGATGATGATCGCCTCGCTCGCCGAGCCGGCGATGCTGATGGCGGTGTTCACCCTGTCGCTGCTCGCGGGCTCCACGCAGCTCTCGTCCATCGCAGCCTCCCTGCAAGGCCCCGGGATCGGGCTGCGGATTTCGCTCGCCCTGGCGCTGGTTGCGCTGGTGATGGTGGCGATCGCGGAAAACGCCCGCATTCCGATCGACAATCCGGCGACGCACCTCGAGCTCACCATGGTGCACGAGGCGATGATCCTCGAGTACTCGGGACGCCATCTGGCGCTGATCGAGGCCGCGTCCAACCTGAAGCTGCTGCTCTACGTCTCGATCATCGCCTGCGTATTCTTTCCCTGGGGCATCGCGGTTTCCGGCCAGGGTTTCGGCGCCTACCTCCTCGGCGCCAGCATCTACCTGGTGAAGCTTGCGGGCGGCGGGTTCCTGCTGGCGGTGTTCGAGACCGTGATCGCGAAAATGCGCGTGTTCCGCGTCCCGGATTTCCTGGGCGCGGCGCTAATGCTCGGCTTCCTGGCCGCGCTCCTCCTGTTCGTGACCCAGGTCAGGTGATGGACCAGATCGCCCTGGATGTCGCCCATCTCTTCGCCGGCGGGCTGGTGCTCGTCAGCTTCATGCTGCTCTACCAGGACCGCATGTCCGGCCTGGTGAACACCTTCGCTCTCCACGCCATGGTGGTTTCGCTTTCGGTCGCCTGGCAGGCGTACATCCAGGAAGCGCCGCACCTGTACATCACCGCCTCGATCGCGCTGCTGGTCAAGGCCATCGTCATCCCGATGGCGCTGCATCGCATCATCGTGGGCCTCGGCATCCATCGCACGATCGAGCCGGTGGTCGGCATCGGCCAGACGATGCTCGCGGGCATCGGCCTGGTGGCGCTGGCGATCATGGTGATGCTGCCGATCACCGCCGAGGCCGGAACGCTCGCCCGCGAGGACCTGGCGTTCGCCCTGTCGGTGGTCCTGCTCGGCCTGCTGATGATGATCTCGCGGCGCAATGCCGTGAGCCAGGTGATCGGCTTCATGTCGATCGAGAACGGCCTGATCCTCGCGGCGACCGGCGCCAAGGGCATGCCGCTGGTCGTGGAGATCAGCGTTGCGTTCTCCATCCTGGTGGCGCTGATCGTGATCGGCGTGTTCCTGTTCCGCATTCGCGAGCGCTTCGAGACGGTGGACATCCACGAGCTGCACGAGCACCGCGGGGAGCAGCCGTGAGCGGGCACGGCTCGTACTTCGTCGCTGCGGTGCTCATCATTCCGGCCGTCAGCGCGGCCTTGCTCGCGCTGCTGCCCGATGACCGGACCACCGCGCGCCTCAACGTGCTCGCCACCTTCGCGACCTTCGCCTGCGCGGCGACGCTCTTCGTCGAGCGCCCGGCGAGCGGGCGCTACTTGATCGTCGACGACCTCAACGTCGTCTTCATCGTTCTGAGCACCTTCGTCGGATTCACGACCAGCGTGTTCAGCGGCAGCTACATCGCGCACGAGCTGGAGACCGGCCGGCTGACGCCGACCTACCTGCGCTTCTACCACGCCATGTATCAGACGCTCATGTTCGGGATGAACCTCGCGCTGCTCTCGAACAACGTCGGACTGATGTGGGTCGCGATCGAGCTCGCGACCCTCACCACGGTCCTCATGGTCGGCATCTACCGCACGCCGGCCGCGCTGGAAGCGGCGTGGAAATACTTTCTGCTCGGCAGCGTCGGCATCGCGCTCGCGCTGTTCGGCACGATCCTGGTCTATCTCGCCGCGCACGCGACGCTCGGCGAGGGACTGGATGCCATGGCGTGGAGCGCCCTCGTGGAGAACGCGGCGGCATTCGATCCGGCGCTCCTCAACCTGTCCTTCGTCTTTCTACTCCTTGGCTACGGCACGAAGGTCGGCCTCGTGCCGTTGCACGCCTGGCTGCCCGACGCGCACGCCGAGGGCCCGACGCCGATTTCGGCCGTGTTGTCCGGGCTGCTGCTCAATGTCGCGCTGTTTGCCGTGCTGCGCTTCAAGACCATCATGTCAGCCAACCCGGCAGCGCTCGCCCCCGGGCCCTTGATGGTATCGCTCGGCCTGCTGTCGGTCGTTTTCGCCTCGTTAATGCTGTACCGACGGCAGGACATCAAGCGCATGTTCGCCTACTCGTCCATCGAGCACATGGGAATCATTACCTTCGCCTTCGGCATGGGAGGACCGCTCGCCAACTTCGCGGGCCTCCTGCACATGGCGCTGCACAGCCTGACCAAGTCGGCGATCTTCTTCTGCGTCGGCCACATCGCGCAGGTGAAGCGCACGCAGCGCATGGCCGAGATTCGCGGACTCACCGTCTCGCACCCGGCGCTCGGCTGGAGCCTCGGCCTGGGCGTGGTGGCGATCGCCGGCCTGCCGCCGATGGGTCTGTTCATGACCGAGTTCCTGATCGTCACAACGACGTTCTCGCGAGCGCCGGTGCTGGCGATCATCCTCGGCCTCGCGCTGCTGGTCGCACTCGGTGCACTGCTCCTGCGCCTGAACGGCCTCGCGTTCGGCGATCCCGACGGGCGCAGCGAGCCGTCGAAGGCATCGTTCCTACCCGTCGGTCTGCATCTCGCGCTCGTGCTCGCGGCCGGAGTCTGGCTGCCGCCGGCGCTCGTCTCGTGGTTCCAATACGTGGCGAGCCTCCTGAACTGATGAACTGGCCCTCCGTCCCGGTCGACGCACGCGCCTGGAGCGCCATGGCGGACAGGCTGCAGTCCGGCGAGGTCTCTCTGCTGGGCCTGTGGGGTGAGCCCGGGCTCGCGCACATGGCGATCCTCGAGGCCGGCAGGCCGAGCCTCTTGCATCTGCGTTGCAGCGACAACCGCTTTCCCTCGGTCGGCCGGGTGCATCCGCCGGCGATCCGCCTCGAGCGGGCGATGCGCGATCTCTACGGGCTCGAGGCCGAGGGCGCTCCCGATACGCGGCCGTGGCTGCGCCACGGCGCGCCGTACGCGTTCCTGCCCGCCGAGGGCGAAGGCCTGCATCAGATTCCTGTGGGACCGGTACACGCCGGGATCATCGAGCCCGGCCACTTCCGCTTCACGGCGAACGGCGAGACCGTGGTGCGCCTCGAGCAACGGCTCGGCTACGTGCACAAGGGCATCGCGTCGCTGATGGCGGGGGCGCCGCTCGAGCGGGCCGCAACGCTCGCGGCCCGAGTCTCGGGCGACAGCACGGTCGCGCATGCGCTGGCATTTGCGCGCGCGGTGGAGGACGCGCTCGGCATCGAGGTGCCGCCGCGCGCGGCCTGGCTGCGCGCGCTCGCCGGCGAGCTCGAGCGGCTGGCAAATCATTTCGGCGACATCGGCGCGGTATGCAACGACGCGGCGTTCAGCATCATGCACGCGAGCTGCGGCTGGCTGCGCGAGCAGGTGCTGCGCGCCGCCAACGAATGCTTCGGCCATCGCCTGATGATGGACAGCGTCATGCCCGGGGGCATGCGCCGGGATCTGGCCGCCGGGGGCGCGAAGCAGGTCGCGGCGCTGGTCGCGCTGGCGCGCGAGCGCTTCCCGGAACTCGAGCAGCTCTACGACAACACCGCTTCGCTCAAGGACCGTACCGTCAGCACCGGCATCGTCTCGCCGGGGCTCGCCCGGCTATTCGCCGCCGGCGGCTTCGTCGGGCGCGCTTCGGGCCGTGACTTCGACGCGCGGCGAAACCCCGGGTACGCGCCCTACGGTGACCTGGAGTTCGACGTACCGGTCGTACAGGCCGGAGACGTCAATGCGCGTGTCTGGATCCGCATCCGCGAAGTCGAAGAAAGCCTCGGCCTCATCGAGCAAATCCTCGCGCGCCTGCCGACTGGGCCGGTGCAAGTCGCGCTTCGGCCGGCGTCTGGGGAAGGCGCGGCACTGGTCGAAGGGTTCCGCGGCGACATCTTCGGCTGGGTGCGCGTCGCAGCCGATGGCCGAGTCGAGCGCGCCTGGCTGCGCGACCCGTCCTGGTTCCAGTGGCCGCTGCTCGAGGCGGCGATCGAGGGCAACATTGTCGCCGACTTTCCGCTCTGCAATAAGTCCTTCAATTGCTCGTACGCGGGTCATGACCTCTAGGATCCTGCTGCGCAATCTCTTCCGCGGACGGCTGACCGAGCGCGCACCTGCCGCCGACCCGGGGGCACTTGCCGAGCTCGCCGCGCGTGTCGACGCGGCGTCGCGCGCGCGCCTTGGACGCAGCCTCGCGATCCGCGAGGTCGACGCCGGCTCCTGCAATGGCTGTGAGCTCGAGATCCACGCGCTGCAGAACATCGTCTACGACCTCGAACGCTTCGGCCTGCGTTTCGTCGCCTCGCCGCGCCACGCCGACGTGCTGCTCGTCACCGGCCCGGTCACCGCAAACATGCGCGAAGCGCTGGAGCGCACCTGGCGCGCCACGCCGGACCCGAAGTGGGTCGTCGCCGTCGGCGACTGCGGACGCGATGGCGGCTGCTTCGCCGGCAGCCCGGCGTGTGTCGGCGGCGTCTCGCAGGTGGTGCCGGTCGATCTCCACATCCCGGGCTGCCCGCCGACGCCCGTCGCTTTGCTGAAGGGCTTGATCGCCCTGATTGAAACCGTCGCTAAGTAAGGCTTGCGGAACGTTCACTATGGGTCGAAAGGGCCCCGATCAATTTTCAGGGAAGGCCTGCTCAGGGGTAGTCGGACCAAGGCTCACGAGCACCTAAAGGAACTCGCAAGGGGGCGCGACACTATTCATAGCTGTCGCGAATCCCGATAGCTATTGCTTTTGCGGCCTAAGTGTCGCCCTCCGGAACCGCGTGCTGCCTATTTAGCTGCTGAAGCTCGTGCTCAGCGACGATATCGGCCAAACGTAGTGCCAAAGTCGACCTAATCGCGAGGCTTCTTAAGCTCTTGCAGCAAGTCAGCTACCGCTTGATAAATGTGCGGCGGCGCGTCCTCATCGCCGTTCATCCAGGCGCGCAATTGCTCGCGGGTCGCACCGAGCGCCCCCTCCGCGCGGCCTAAAAGAACCTGAACTGCCACCCGAAGGTGTCGGCTTCGTCGGGCCGCTTGCAGTACATGGCTGACAGCTTCTTTGGCTGTTTCTTACTGTTGCGCGTTTTTGGCACTACGTTGGTACTAGAAACTGCCGCCACCTTCATTTCCCCTATGAAAGTAGTGGCGGAGAGAGAGGGATTCGAACCCTCGATACGGGTTTAAGCCCGTATAACGCCTTAGCAGGGCGCCCCCTTCGGCCACTCGGGCATCTCTCCGGAGGAACGCGAATTATCGCCGATTCGGTGCCGAGTCGGCGTGCCGTTGCCACACTACCCGGATTGTGTGCAGCTTGCCATCGAGGCTCATTGGTCCGCTCAGCACGAGGCAAGCGCCTAGAAGGAAACAATCGCCTTGACCGTCCAGCGGTCGGTCGCGGACGTCAGCCCGTAGCCGACGCCGAGATTCAGCCCGAGCCTACGCTCGAGGTCGAGCACGGCGAAGATCGTGTGCGACTGCTCGGCGCGGGGTAGCGGGTCCGAAAGCCGGCCGAAGTCGGCGTAGTACTCGATGCCGAGCGCCGTTCGCTCACCGACGTCGCGCGCCACCTTGAGCGCGGGATGGAACATGAACACGCCGCGATCCTCTCCCGCGAGGTCGGCGCCCATCGTGGGATTGAATGCCAGCAGCCACTTGCCGCCGCGCCAGCCGAAGATCGGACGGATCTCCAGCGTGCGCTGGGCCTCCACGAAGCGCTGGTCCACGAAGGCGAGCTCGAGGTTGACGCCCGCGAAGTAGCCCGTGCCGCCCTCCGCGGGGCGCAGCGGCAGCCATTTGAGGCGGAATTTCGGTCCGGCGAAGTAGACCGTGCCCTCGGCGTTGCGCACGAACGGCAGGTAAAGGCCCCAATCCCACTTCGGGGCGAGGCCCCAGGAGATTTCGGGCGTGATGCGAAGGCCGTGGTGCGTCGTGACTTCGCCGGGATATCCGGGCGTCGTGTTGCCGCTCGGCGTGGTGTTGATATGCAGCTCGACTCCGCGCTGGCCGGGCGCCTCGAGGTCGTCGGTATAGACCTGGATCTCGTCGGGCAGCGCAGCCCGCGCGCAACCCGCGGCGGCGAGCGCCGCGCACGCGGCGAGGCGGGCGCTATGCCTGGTCCAGCTCAAACGCCTTGTGCAGGACGCGCACGGCGAGCTCGGTGTACTTCTCCTCGATCACCACGGTGATCTTGATCTCGGAGGTGGAGATCATCTGGATGTTGATGCCTTCCTCGGCCAGCGTGCGGAACATCCGCGCCGCGATGCCAGCGTGCGAGCGCATGCCCATGCCGACGATGGACACCTTGGCGATGCGCTCGTCGCCCGAGACCGCGCGGCACTTGATGTGCGGCTTCACCTGGTCCTGCAGGATCTTCACCGCCTTCGGATAGTCGCTGCGATGCACGGTGAAGGTCATGTCGGTCATGCCGTCGTGGCCGACGTTCTGCACGATCACGTCGACGTCGATGTTGGCGTCGGCGATCGGGCCCAGGATCGCATAGGCGACGCCGGGCCGGTCGGGCACGTCGTGCACCGTGATCTTGGCCTCGTCGCGGTTGAACGCCACCCCGGAGATGACTGCCTTCTCCATCGCCATATGCGGATCTTCCTCGAATGTGATGAGCGTGCCCGCCGCGGCTTCGTCCGCGACCGGCAGCGCCGGGTCGGTGAGGCTCGAGAGCACGCGCGTCGGAACCTTGTACTTGCCGGCGAACTCGACCGAGCGGATCTGCAGCACCTTGGAGCCCGCACCCGCCATCTCGAGCATCTCCTCGAAGGTGACGCTCGCGAGGCGCCGCGCCTCGGGCACCAGGCGGGGGTCGGTGGTGTAGACGCCGTCGACGTCGGTGTAGATCTGGCACTCGTCGGCCTTCAGCGCGGCAGCGAGCGCCACCGCCGAGGTGTCCGAGCCGCCCCGGCCGAGCGTGGTGATGCTGCCGCGCTCGTCGACGCCCTGAAAGCCCGCGACCACCGCCACCACGCCGGCGGCGAGATCCTGCCGGATCGCGTCCTCGTCGATGGAGATGATGCGCGCCCGGGTGAACGCCGAGTCGGTGAGCACCTTGACCTGCCAGCCGGTGTAGCTCCTCGCGCGCACGCCGAGCTGCATCAGCGCCATGCAGAGCAGCCCGATCGTCACCTGCTCGCCGGTGGTGGCGACGACGTCGAGCTCGCGCGGGTCCGGCTGCGCCTGCAGCTCCCGGGCGAGCGCGATCAGCCGGTTCGTTTCGCCGGCCATCGCCGAGGGCACGACGACGAGGTCGTGCCCGGCGGCCTTCCACTTCGCCACGCGGCGCGCGACGTTGCGGATCCGCTCGACCGAGCCGACCGAGGTGCCGCCGAATTTCTGGACTATCAGCGCCACAGCAACGGGACGTTGAGCATGAAGGGGACGAAATTCTACAGCGCCTTCAGCCCGATGTCGGCGTGCCGCAAGCAGGCTGTCAGTCGGCGCTGAAAAAACTTGAGCGACACCTTTTGGAACCGGCTCGGTCAAACCGGTGCCCACTCGAAGGAGCCGGTTCATGAAGAGAATATTGGTTGCAACAGTCCTGGGAGCGCTCGCGCTTTCAGCGCAGGCACGCCAAAGCTCTGCCGACGACCATTGGTTCGGCGTCGGCCTGGCCTGGTACGAGCATCCGTGCGGTCTGCAGGCGTTCGACAAGTACGGGCACGACGACAGTCCCGCGGTGCGGCGCGCCTACGAGCTTACCAAGCGCCATCCGGAGCAATGCTCGGTGCTGTTTCCCTAGAGTTAGCCTTATGATTGACGTATGGCTAAGCTGCGGCACATCGCGCTCACGGTTCCCGATCCCGAGAAGGCGGCGAAGTTCTACATGGAGGCCTTCGGGCTGAGGCGCGTCGGCGAGACCGACTGGGCCGGCGCAAGCGGGGTGTATCTCAGCGACGGCGTGATGAACCTCGCTCTGCTTCGCTACAAGAACGACGAGATGGCCGGGCATCGCGGCCGCGGCTTCGTCGGCGTGCACCACTTCGGCTTCGTCGTCGAGGACGTCGACGCTGCGCGCAGCAGAGTCGAGGCGGCGGGGGCGAAGCACTGGATGGGCGAGCCGCGCGAAGGCGGCGGCTTCTACGAGGTGAAGTACCACGACCCCGACGGGATCGTGTTCGACCTCACCGAGAGCGGCTGGGCCGGGACGGAGAAGAATAAATAGGGACTGTCCCTATTTATTCTTCAGGATTCTTCCCTGCCGACCGCGGCGACTGCCCGGCCGTGCGCGACCACCACCTCGGGGCTGCGCTGCATCGCGTCTGCGTATTTGCGCTGGAAGCCATGACCGCCAGCGCTCGGCCGCAGGAGCTTGCGGATCTGGTCGACGCAGTCTTCGACCCCCGTATTTTCTTCGAGCGCTTCCTCCAGCCGAACGATGAGCGAGGTGAGAGGAGTGAGCCAGGCCAGCTCGGGCGCGCCGATCAGCGCCTCGAGGAAGGCGCGATCAGTCATGCGGCCGCGGGTGCGCTCGTACTCGCGCCGCTCCGAGTCGACGAGCGCGCGGTGCAGGTCAAGGAGTTCGCGTCGCATCCGCACAAGATGCGGCCGCCAACCCGCCAAATCAAGGCCCGCGGAGCCGCCCCGTCAGACGATTTCGTTCGAGCGCAGCAGCAGGTCGGGCGGGATCACCAGGTCGAGCGAGCGCAGCGTCTTGCGGTTGATGACCAGCTCGAACTTGGGCGGCGCCTCCATCGCGAGCTCGCCGGGCTTGGCGCCTTTCACGAGCTTGTCGACGAAGGTGGCGGCGCGGAAGAAGAGCTGCCCGGCGTCGACCCCGTACGAAACGAGGCCGCCGGCGTCGACGTACTGGCGCGCGGTGTAGATCGCCGGCAGGCGATGGCGCGCGGCGAGCTCGACGACCGGCTCGCGCTGCGGCGCGCCGAGCGTTCCTAGCTGCACGATTACCGCGTCGCCTTCGCGTTTGCGCACCGTGTCGAAGGCGGCTTCGATCTGCGAGCGCTTGCGCACGTCGACCAGCACCGAGTCGAGCTTGAACCCGCGCGCCGCTTCTTCGAGCATCTTCCAGGCGTGCGCGATGGCCGGATTGCCCATGTTCATGAGGCCCGCGACGCGGCGCGTCTTCGGCGCGAGCCCGCGCAGCACGTCGACCCGGCGCGTCTCGAGATCCTTGATCAGGAACGCGATGCCGGTCACGTTGCCGCCGGGGCGCTCGAACGAGGCGACGAGGCCGGTGTCCACCGGATCGTTCACCCCGAGCGCGACGATCGGGATGTCGCGGATGACGTCCCGGGCACCGAGCGCAGCCTGGGTCCCGCGCGCGATGAGGACATCCACGCCTGCGCGCTCGAGCTCCTCGGCCAGGCTGCCGTAGCGGCCGGCTCTACCGTCGGAGGCGCGGTATTCGATCGCGAGGTTGCGGCCTTCGCTGTAGCCGGCCCCGCGCAGGCCCTTGCGCAGCTGCTCGATATTGGCGGCATTGATCGCCGGCGGCAGCGGATCTAGAACACCGACTCGCACGGTCCGCTCCGCCTTGCGCTCCTGCGCCCAGGCGGGTTGCGACAGCAGGGCCAGGCTCCCGGCTATGAACGAGCGCCGCGCGATCATCGGACGGCAGTGTAAACCTTTGCAACGGCCAGCGTGACGCAGTTCCTACGCCGGACCCCTGGCCGGGCACTACAGTCGGCGTCAAGGACTGCAAGGGGGAATGATGCGGAAAGAGTCGAAGCCGAAGCTGCGCACCCCGAAACCACCCAAGCGCGACCTGGCCGGCCCCGCCTACAGGCGATTCGATCGGAGGCGCTTCGATCGGATGGTCATGCGGCCCGACGACAGTCTCTTCGTCGCCGGCGTCGTCGTGAGCGGCGCCGTGTTCGCCTGGCTCGTCGCCGCTCTCTAGCTCAGAACGACCACTCCACGCCGACACGCAACAGCTTCTTCGGCATCGGCGTCGTCGGCGTGGCGAACGCCGGCAGCCTCGTCGAGTCGGCATCGTCGGTGACCGTCACCGCCAGCGCGGCGGCGGGCTGCTTTCGCTCAGGCTCGGCGAGTGGTGAGGGCTTGGCGGCGGGCTGAGGGCGCAGCGGCGGCACCTGCGGCTGCGAGGTCGCGGCCGGGCCCGGCCCGGCGGGCTCGGCGGATTGCGCCGGCGCGCAGGCGGCGAGGCAGACCGCCATCACGAACAAAGCCCTCATTCGCAGCATGCTGCTGCGGCGCGCTCGATTCGCGCATGCCAAAAGTCATGCTTTTCATCGTTTTTTGCGGCCGCGGGGTCGGCACCCGGGATAACCGAGCCCGCCCCGAGAACAATTTCACGGAGCGGCACGGGCGGTAGCCGGTCATGACGCGCATGGAGCGCATGCCGTTGCGGCGCAGGGTGCGCGAGCGCGACGACGGCGGCACGACCAGGCGTCCCCAGCCGCTACCCCCGGGCAGTGCGGCAAGGCAGGTCGTGGAGCGAACATGACGATGCGCTTCGTGCGCCGCCGGCTGCGCGGGGCGCGGCGGAACCGTGGCATGCACGTGCCTGCCGCGCCTTCGAGGACGACTCACCAGCCGGGCGAGGAACGCCATGGCGAAAACGATCGCCAGGGTCCCGAGCAGAACGCGGCCGATGACGCGCATGCACCGAAGCATATCGGGACGCAGCGCATTGGTCCTCCGTGCTGACGTTCTTTTGCGCGGGGAGGCTAGAACCCTCCGACCAGCCGTGCAATGGCTTCGTTCATGGCCGTAGCATCGGCCCGGCCCTGGCCGGCGATGTCGAGCGCCGAGCCGTGGCCGACGGAGGAGAAGAGGACGGGCGTGCCGAGCGCAAGCGCGGCGATGCGCCGCGGCGCGAGGGCCTTGGCGGCGACGTGGCCCTGGTCGTGCAGCATCACGACATACGCGTCGTATCCCGCGCGCTGGACGAGCGTATCGGCGCCGACAGGACCGTCGGCGACGATGCCTTCGCGCCTCGCCTGCTGCAGCGCCGGATCGATGACCTCGATTTCCTCGCGCCCGAACGCGCCGGATTCGCCGGCATGCGGGTTGAGGCCGCTCACTGCGATTTTCGGCTGCGCGACACCGAGCTTCACGAGCGCGTCGTGCACGGCACGCACCGTCTTCGCCACTCGCGGAACCGTGATCATGGCGAGCGCCGATCGTACGCTCGCGTGCAACGTGACATGCGCGATGCGAGTCTCCCGCCCGCCATGGCGGAAGCAGAGCATGAGGATGCCGTCCTCGGGCGCGAGCCCGCACACGCGGGCGACGAACGAAGGATAGCCGTCGAAGTCGATGCCGGCGGCATGAATCGCCGCTTCGGTGTGCGGCGCGCCGACCACGGCGGCGAAGCGCCCTTCGAGCGCGGCCCGGATCGCCTTCTCCGCCGCGGCGAGCGCGGCCCGGCCGTGGCTCGGCGCGACAGTGCCGAGCTCGGGCAGCGTCTGCTTCACCGGCAGCAGCTCGATGCCTTCGAGCGACAGGCCGCAGGCGCGCGCGTGCAGCTCCAGCACCGCGCGATCGCCGACCAGCACCGGGCGGCAGAGCTCGAGCACGGCGGGGTCGCGCGCCGCCTTGAGCGAGATCTCCGGGCCGATGCCGGCCGGGTCGCCGGTAGCGATCGCGAGCGCCGGCTTCATGCTAGTCGATCTTCACGTTCGCGCTGCGGATGACGGCCGCCCAGCGTTCCGTTTCCTGCCGGATGTACGCCGCCGTCTGCTCCGGCGTGAATCCCATCGGTTCCGCGGAGAGAGCGGCAAGCCTCGCTCGAACTTCGGGGTCCCGCAGCGCTTCGGCTACGCCGGCCGAGACTTTCTGGGCGATCGAGGCCGACAAACCGGGCGGACCGACGATCCCGAACCAGGCCACGGCTTCGAACCCGGGCAGTGACTCTGCGAGCGCGGGCACGTCTGGCAGCGAGGGAACGCGCTTCGCGCTCGCTACCGCCAGCGCCTTGATCCGTCCCGCCTTGACGTGAGACAGCGAAACACCGAGGTTGTCGCACATCATGTCCACCTCGCCCGCCACGAGCGCGGCGAGTGCCGGTGCCGTGCCTTTGTACGGCACGTGAGCAATGCGCAGCCCGCCCGCCATGCTCTTGAAGAGCTCCGCGGTCAGGTGCGAAGTAGTGCCGTTGCCCTGCGAGGAATAGTTCAGCTTGCCGGGGTTTGCCTTGGCATACGCGATCAATTCGGCCACGGAAGATGCCGGCACTCCGGGGTTCACCAGCAACACGTTCGGGATCGCGGCGATAACGCTGATCGCCACGAATTTCGTCGAGTCGAAGGCGAGCTTGGGATACAGCAACCGGTTGATCACGAGCGGCGGCGGCGGCGCCGAGAGCAGCGTGTAGCCGTCCGGATCGGCCTGGAACACGGCGGTCGCGCCAATGTTGCCCGCCGCTCCGGGGCGATTGTCCACGATCACCGGCTGGCCGAATTTCCCGGCCAGCTTCTCCCCCACGATGCGTGGCAGGAGGTCCGCGCTGCCGCCGGGCGGGAACGGCACGATGATCTTCACCGGCTTGACGGGCCAGTCCTGCGCCGCGGTCATGGCCGGTGCCGAGAAAGCGATGATCAGCGCGAGCAATCGCAGCACGTCTTCCCCTCCGGTTGCCGCCTGTTGCGCAGCGGGCTAATGTAGCATCCAGGTAAGGGAGAGTCTCGCCATGCGGCTGGGTTGCTCGGGGGCCGCCGTACTGGGTGCCGTCTTGCTTTCGACGCTGGCGCCGATGAGGGCGCACGCGCAGGACGCTACTCACGTGCTCAATTACACGCCGCCCCAGAACGTGTTCCGGCAGGCGATCGACCCTGCGGAAGACTATTCCTTCAACAACGCCAACGCTTCGGTGCAGGTGTATCAGTTCCGCCCGTTCCAGGGAAACATCCAGCAGGCGTTCCAGGCGACGCTGCTGCGCGAATGGATCGCCGTGATGCACCAGGAGGAGAACGTCGCGAACAAGCCGGCCTTCCAGAAGATCGACATCCCCGGCGCCGACCTCGCCCTCGCGGCCAGCTTCGCCGAGAGCAGGGTCGGCCTCGCGCGACCGCATATGCGCATCCTGATCATCGCGGGCAAGGACGCCGCGCTGGTCGATGCGTCGGCCGGCACCGTGCAGAGCTGGCAGCAGGTCGTGCCCGCGCTGAACCAGATGGCGAGCACGATGCGGGTCGAGGCGCTAAGAGCTCCGGCGGCGCTGACCTCTGCCGCGGGCAACGCGGTCGCCGGTCTGTACATGGGCATGAAGCCGAAGTACACCGCGGCCATGCAGAACGTGGTGGGCTACTCGTCCTACCAGAACGCGCTGCACTTCTACCTCTTCTCGGCCGACGGACGCGTGTACCGTGCGTACGACCGCCTCGAGGTGCCCCGCGGCGCAATCTCGCGCTTCGACTTCGACGCCGCGGAGCGCCGCGATCCGATGAACTCCGGCCGCTACACCGTCGACAACGGCAAGCTCATCGTCAAGATGCACGGCAGCCCGCAAGAGACGATTGCGACGGATGCCCCGAGAGGCGGCAAGGTAACCATCAATACGGTCACGTACGAGCGGCAATAGAGCGCTCGCCCTGCAATGGACTCAGATGTCCTGGTAGGTGCTGTAGAAGGAATAGAAGTCGTTGTCGTACACGAAGTTGGTGAAGGTCATGGTGATCGAGATCTCGAGCCCGCGCACGTGGTGCCACCAGCCCACGGGCAGAAACAGCAGCTCGCCCGGCCCGATCTCCACGTCGGTGATGGTCGCGTTGCGAAATAGCGGGAAGCGCTCGTAGTCGATGCGATCGAGGTCGACCTGGGTGTAGCAGTGGCGGCTGTTGTAGAGGTGGGCGAGCTCGTAGGGAGCGATCAGCCGCACGCGCTTGCGCCCGCGCACCTGCGCCATGAAGTTGTTGGTGAGGTCGTGGTGCAGCGGCGTGATCGTTCCCTTCGGGCCGAACCAGAAGAAGCCGCGGCTGGCGGGATCGTCGCGCAGATACTCCGGAAAGGGCACGATGTCGTCCCAGAGCTCCTTCAAGGCCTCCTTGTTGGTACCGGAGTTGTTCGCGGTGATGTAGAAGTCGTTGGTCTCGCCGCTCGACTCGACCAGCTCCACGTATTCGCCGAAGGTCATCTCGCGGCGCAGGCGCTCGGAGTTCTGCTCGTATTTCGGGTCGCCGCTGCGGTTTGCCTGCACGGAGACGACGCGCTCGCCGAAACGCATCCTGAGCTCCGGGGAAGTCCACCGCGTGAGCGCGGGCCAGTCGTCCATCGCGCCCGTCATCACCACCGGGCGATTCAGCGCGTAGTACTCGTCGAGGAACTGCTGGCGCGAAAGCCTCGGCACGCGCGGCACCTGGCCGTGCCAGCTCGCCTGCCGCGCGGCGCGGCGATAGCACTCGAGCACCCAGTCGCGCTTCGCGAGCTTCGCCTCGAGCGTCTCGCCGCCGGGGGCGCGAACCGCGCCCCGCTGGCGAGCCGCGCGCACGTACGGATGATTCGCCGCCGCTCGCACTTCCGCGATGGCCGCGTTGCGCTCCACCCCCGCGTTCAGCATGCCTGCACCATCGAGTCCTCGCAGTGCCCGAGCAGGACGTTCTCGGCGCACCAGCGGCGCCACTCGTCGTCCATCGCCACGGGCGCGCGCCGTATCGGGTTGCCTGGATCGCCGCTGCTCGACTGCGTCATGTCGACGCCCCCCATGGACTGGCGGAGAGTGAGGGATTCGAACCCTCGAGCCCTTCCGGGCTAGCGGTTTTCAAGACCGCCGCATTCGACCACTCTGCCAACTCTCCGATCGTTGATATTCTAGCTTTCCGACGTTTCCCAGGCCGAGCCGGCCGACTCTGCGGATCGTGGAGAGCGAGTTGCCCTCAGGAGCTCAGATCATGTCGATGCCGAAGATACTTGCCGTGGTGCCGCTGCTCCTCATCGCCGCGGCGTGCGAGGCGACGTACTACAAGCTCACGGACCCGGCTACGGGAAGGGAGTACTACGCGGTGGACTATACGAACAAGGGCACCCTGATCGAATTCAAGGACGCCAGGACCGGCGCGAAGACGACCGTGCAGAACGCCCAGGTGCTGGAGATCAACGAGCAGACGTTCAACGACGGCGTAGCCGCGCCGGCGCGATGACTTCTGCCTGCTAGCAGGACGTCATGCCGTTCGGACAGATGCGAACGGAATTCGTCGAAGGGGTCGGCCCCATGGTGGAGGGCAAAGTGGTCGAAGGGACGGTGGTCGAAGGCACCGTCGTCGACGGCACCGCTGTGGTCGACGGGAATATCGTGCTCGACGGCGAGATGCTCGGCGCCGAACCGGCGATGCTGCTGCCGGAGCTCGCGCTATCGCCGAGGCCAGGCGCGGGACCGACGGTGCTGCCGAGCTGGCTCGGCGGGGTCCCGGTGATGCTGGGGGCGGGCGTCACGCCGAACGGCGTCGTGGTCACTGCGCCAGGCGTTGTGGTCACCGCGCCAGGCGTTGTGGCAGCCGCACCGGGCGCAGCAGCGCCTGCCCCTGGCGCACCGACCTGGGCACCCGCTGGCAAGGCCGCAAGCAGCGAAAGGAATACGAACGGCGCGCGGAGTCGAAGCAGCATGAGGGAAATCTCCTTGTAACGAGGCTGAGTAGGGGTAACCACGCAAGGTTCGTTCCGACAAGACGAGGAAAGAAGGGGGCCAACCCCTTGAAAACCCACGGTCCCGTCCGCAGATTGCTTCATGCGTACGATAAGTCGTTGAAACTCCGGTCAGGTTTGGTAGTCTTAAGCGCAGGAGGATCCAGCCAACATGGAACTAAAGCCCATTCGAACCGATAATCAGGATTTCCGCGGCAACTACGCGGGCACGCAGGACTACGCGCTGCCGGCCGATTCGGCGCAGCGGGTTCTGCGCAACACCTATCTGCTTCTCGCGCTGACCATGGTGCCGACGGTGGTCGGCGCCGCCATCGGCATCCAGCTCGCGCCGGTCATGATGGCGAGCCCCATCCTCACGGTGGTGTTGATGCTCGGGTCGGTGATCGGGTTGCAGTTCGGCATCGCCCACTATCGGAACAGCGGCATCGGCGTCGCGCTGCTGCTCCTGATGACCGGCCTGATGGGGGTGTTCCTCGGACCGCTGCTCAACGTGGCGCTTTCCATGCGCAACGGCATGCAGCTCGTTGGCTACGCCGCGGTCGGCACGGGCGCCATCTTCCTGGCGATGGGCACGATCGCCGCGACCACCAAGCGCGACTTCAGCTTCATGGGCAAGTTCCTGTTCGTGGGCATGATCGCGCTGCTCGTGGCGATGCTCGCCAACATGTTCCTGCAGATCCCGGCGCTCGCCCTCACGATCTCCACCCTCGTCATCGTGGTGTTCTCGCTCTTCCTGCTCTACGACCTGAACCGCATCGTGCGCGGCGGCGAGACCAACTACGTGATGGCCACGACCGGCGTCTACATCAGCCTGCTCAACATCTTCTCGAGCCTGCTGCACTTGCTGCTCGCCTTGACCGGCGATCGCGACTAGCCCTGGCCGGCACGGCAGGAACACGAAGGGCGCCTTAGGGCGCCCTTCTTCATTTCAGGCTCGTAGTTCGAAGCGGCCGGGAATATGTCGGCCGCAGCTCCGGTAATCCGAGGCGAGGGGAATCAACCTACTCGCTAAAGGATTGCATCATGAAACGCACTTTGATCGCCGTCGCTGTTGCCTTGCTTGCTTCGCCCGCGCTCGCTCTCGAGGCCGGACCGCCGTTCGAGCAGAACGAGCTCGACCGCACGCTGCCCAACATCCAGTTCGCGCCGGTGGAGCCGTACGTCGCCGACGCGCGCGCCCCCTACGAGCAGCTCGTCATTGATCGTGCGCTGCCCAACGTGCCCGAGCGCGCCACGCAGTTCGCCCGCGCCGCCGGCGACACGCGCACGGACGCTGGCCCCGACGACCAGGCGCCCGCCCAGGCGTCCGCCGGGTCGCTCTGGGCACGCGGGCCCTGGGCGCACGACTGGAACTTCATCGCACCCTCGCTGTAGCCCGACAGGAGAAAAGCGATGAAAAAGCTTGCCGCGCTACTGATGTGCTCGCTGGTGGCGGCGCCCGCAATGGCCGGCGAGGATTCGACCGACCGCTACTGGGGATATGGACCCGCCTGGTATGAGACCGCGTGCGGGCTCGCCTGTTTTCGCTTGTGGGAGCTCTCCGGCGGCGCGAACGATGTCACCGCCGCCACGCTGAGGCGCGTCGATACGCCCGCGCAGATGCGGCGGCTGGTCGATCCGCATCATTGACCCGCACCGCGCTCGAAGAGAGCAATGCTCTCGACGTGCGCGGTGTGCGGGAACATGTTGACCACGCCCGCCGCTGCGAGGCGGAAGCCCTTGGCGTGGACCAGAACGCCCGCGTCGCGGGCGAGCGTCGCCGGGTCGCAGGAAACGTAGACGATGCGCCGCGGCCACGGCGCCGGCAACGCCTTCACGATCTCGAGCGCGCCTTCGCGCGGCGGGTCGATCAGCAGCTTGTCGAAAGGCGCGTACGGATCCAGGTTCGGCCGGACGAGATTCATGACTTCGAATTGCACCGTCAGCCTGTTCAGCGCCGCGTTCTGCCGCGCACGCTCGACGAGGTCGCTGCTGCCCTCGAACCCGATTACCCGGGCGCCGCGCGTGGCGAGGGGCAGCGAGAAATTGCCGAGGCCGCAGAAGAGATCGGCGATGCGCTCGCCGGGCTGCGGGTCGAGCAGGCGCACGGCGCGCGCTACGAGTATCCGGTTGACGCCGTGGTTGACCTGGGTGAAGTCGGTCGGCCCGAAGGCGAGCCGCACGCCGAATTCAGGCAGCTCGTAATGAAGCTCGCTTTGCGCAGGATGGAAAGGTCGCGCGCTTTCGGGCCCGCCGGCCTGGAGCCACACATGGACACTGTGCTGTTCGGCAAACCTCTTCAACAAGGATGCGTCTTCGTCGGTCAGGGGATCGAGATGGCGGATCACGAGCACGGTCGCGTTGTCGCCCACTGCCACCTCGATCTGCGGCAAGCGGGCCCGGATGCTCAGTTTCTCCGTCAAATCACGCAAGGGGAGAATCAAGCGGCTTACGTGCTCGGGAAGCACGTGGCACTCGCGCATGTCGGTGATGTAGCTCGAGCGCTTCTCCCGGAACCCGACCATCGCGCCGCCCTTTTTCGGCACGTAGCGCGCCCCCAGGCGCGCCCGGCGGCGGTAGTGCCACTCCTCGCCGTAGACGATCGGCAGCAGGGTCTCGACCTCGACCTTGCCGATGCGAGCGAGGTTCTCCTCGAGCCAGCGCTGCTTCGCCGCCATCTGCGTGCGCGCATCGGTGTGCTGCAGGCTGCAGCCGCCGCATACGCCGAAATGCGGGCAGCGCGGCGTCTGCCGGCTCGAGGCGCCGCCCAGGACCTTGGTGAGGCGGCCGATCTCGAACGAGGACTTCTTGCGCAGGACCTGGAAATCGACTTCCTCGCCGGGGAGCGCGCCCTCGACGAACACCACCTTGCCCTCGGCGGTGCGCGCGACGCCGCGCCCCTCGGCGTCGAGCGAATCGATGCGCAGCTTCACTTCCAGAGCGACAGGAACTCGCGCCAGTGCGGCTCGCTGCGCTTCTCCAGCGTGCTCCTCACGAGCGCGAGCTCGGACTGGTGGCGCTCGGGGGTGTAGGTGCAGCGCATGAGCTGGAGGCGCAGGTAGAGGAGATAGGTGTTGACCGTGTCGGCTTCGCAATAGTTTCGGATCGCCTCGATGCCGCCGGCGAGATAGCTGTCCCATACCGCGCCGCCGCCGACGCCGAGCTTGCCCGGGAAGCCCGCGAGGCGCGCGAGCTCGTCTAGCGGCGCGCCGCGCCCGCCGTAGATCGACAGCACGTCCATCAGGTCGGTGTGGCGCTCGTGGAAGCGGTTGAGGTAGTTGTTGAACTTGTTGTCGTCGGCGGTATTCCAGAAGCACTCGGCGGCCACGCCGTGGATCAGGCCGCGGTTGACCAGCACCGGCAGGTCGAAGCTGCGCCCGTTCCAGGTGACGAGCTGGGGGACGTACTTGTTCACTCCGTCGAAGAAGCGCTGGATCGCGGCGGCCTCGTCGGCCTCCGGCTCGCCGATCGAGAACACGCGCAGGCCCTCGTCGTTCCTCAGCACGCACGAGATCACGACCACGCGCTGCAGGTGCACGGGCAGGAAGTCGCTCGCGCCGCCGCTCTGTGCGCGCCGCTTCTGGAACGCCACTTCGGCGACGTCGCGGTCCGAAAGGTCGGCGGGCAGCTCGTACAGCCTGCGGATGCCTTGGCAGTCGGGGATCGTCTCGATGTCGAAGGCGAGGACCGGCGTCATCTCGAGCTGGCTCGGCCTATTTCTTGAAAAGCAGATACAGGCCGACGGCGAGGCTGACCGCGCCGCCGATATAGAAAGCCATGATCCTGTCGGTCGGCGAACCGGTAACGGCCTGGCTCAGCTGTGCACCGAAGCCGCCGGATAACCGGTATCCCCAGAACGCCAGGCCGATGCCGAGGACTACAAGGACGATGGCTACGATTTTCATTGGATTCCTCCCAGGGTGCGCTGCTCAGTCGGGAAACACGCCGGTGCTCAGATAGCGGTCGCCGCGGTCGCAGACGATGGCAACGATCACGGCCTGCTTGAGCTCCCGCGCGACGCGCAGCGCGACGTGCACGGCGCCGCCGGAGGAGATGCCGGCGAAGATGCCTTCCTCGCGCGCCAGGCGGCGCGTCGTCTCCTCGGCGTCGGCCTGGCTCACGTACTCCAGCCGGTCGACGCGGGCGCGCTCGTAGATCTTCGGCAGGTACGCTTGCGGCCACTTGCGGATGCCCGGGATCTGCGAGCCCTCCTCGGGCTGGCAGCCGACGATCTGGATCGAGCGCTTCTTCTCCTTGAGGAAGCGCGAGCAGCCCATGATGGTGCCGGTGGTGCCCATGCTCGAGACGAGGTGCGTGATCTTGCCCTCGGTGTCGCGCCAGATCTCGGGGCCGGTGGTCTCGTAGTGCACGCGCGGGTTGTCCGGGTTCGCGAACTGGTCGAGCATCGTGCCCTTGCCCTCGCGCACCATTTTGTCGGCGAGGTCGCGCGCGCCCTCCATGCCGCCCTTCTGCGGCGTCAGGATGATCTCGGCGCCGTAGGCGCGCATCGTCTGGCGGCGCTCGGCGGAGAGGTGCTCGGGCATGATGAGCACCATGCGGTAGCCGCGGATCGCCGCCGCCATCGCGAGCGCGATGCCGGTGTTTCCCGAGGTCGGCTCGATCAGCGTGTCGCCGGGCTTGATCTCGCCGCGCGCCTCGGCGTGGCGGACCATCGAGATCGCGGGCCGGTCCTTTACCGAGCCGGCCGGGTTGTTGCCTTCGAGCTTGACCAGCAGGACATTCTTGTCCGAATCCGGCAGGCGTTGCAGACGCACGAGCGGCGTGTTGCCGATGAAGTCCTCGAGCGTGCGCTTCATCGGCGCTCGCTACGCGCTGCGCAGGTCGTTCACGTACGAGGCCACGCCGTGCTCGACGCTCTTGAACTCGCCGCGATAGCCCGCCGCGCGCAGCCGCGACAGGTCCGCCTCGGTGAAGCTCTGGTAGCGCTCCTTGAGGCCCGCGGGGAACGGGATGTACTCGATGAAGCCGCGCTGCGCGAGCTCGCGCGCGGTGTGCTCGGTGCCCTGCACCGAGTTGATCGTCGCTGCGGCGAGCTGGTTGAAGGTCTGCGCGCGGCCGGTGCCGCAGTTGAAGATGCCGGACACCTCGCGGTGCTCGAGGAACCAGAGGTTCACGTCGACCACGTCGTCGACGTGCACGAAGTCGCGGCGCTGCTCGCCGCTGCCGTAGCCCGCCGAGCCCTCGAAGAGCTGGACCTTGCCGGCGGCGGCGAGCTGGTTGTAGGCGTGGAACGCGACCGACGCCATGCGGCCCTTGTGCGCCTCGTTCGGGCCGTAGACGTTGAAGTAGCGCAGGCCCACGATCTGCGCGGAATCGCCCGGCCCGAGCGCTCCGCGCGAGTACCCCAAGGTGCGCCGCACCAGCTGGTCGAACAGGAACTTGGAATAGCCGTAGACGTTGAGCGGGCGCTCGCAGGCGCGCTCCTCGCGGAACTCCGCGCCGGCCCCGTACACCGACGCCGAGGACGCGTACAGCAGCGGCACCTCGGCCTCCTGGCACCAGTCGAGCAGCGTCTTCGAGTAGCGGTAGTTGTTCTCCATCATGTAGCGGCCGTCCTGCTCCATGGTGTCGGAGCACGCGCCCTGGTGCAGCACCGCCTCGAGCGCGCCGTCGAAGCTGTCCAGGCGCTGCAGGAACTCGCCCTTGTCCAGGAAATCGGCGATTTCCAGCCGCGTCAGGTTCGCCACCTTGGCCGAGCGGCTGAGGTTGTCGACGGCGACGATGTCGGTGACGCCGGCGCGGTTCAGCGCCTCGACGATCCTCGAGCCGATGAATCCGGCGGCCCCGGTCACGACGTAGTACATGAATTAGTCTTTCTCGCCCTTGCTCGGTCTGTCGTCCACTCGCCTGCGCATGCCGCCGAAGAGCTCCGTGTGGGTGGCGACTGCGGTTCCCAGTTTACCCACGACGATCCCTGCGGCGCGGTTGGCGATCCGCATCGCGGCGTCCAGGCCGGCCCCGGCGGCGAGCATTACGGCGAGGGTCGCGATCACCGTGTCGCCGGCGCCCGTGACGTCGAATACCTCGGCCTCGCGGGCTACGGCGGGGATGCTGATCGCTTTGGTTTTGGTAAACAAGGTCATGCCTTCCGCGCCGCGGGTGAGGAGCAGCGCTTCCAGCCCAAGCTTTTCGCGCAGCGCCTGGGCGCGGCTTTTGAGGTCCTTCTCGTTCTTCCAGGCACCGACGACGCGACGCAGCTCGTCCAGGTTGGGGGTGATGATGCTCACGCCCTTGTAGCGCGAATAGTCGTCGCCTTTCGGGTCGGCAAGCACGCGTTTCTTTGCCCTGCGCGCGGCGCGCACCATTTCGATGATGTGCGTGAGCCCGCCCTTGCCATAGTCGGACAGGATGACCGCGTCGCAGTCGGCGAGCGCGCTCTTGAACTCCTCGAGCTTGGCGGCCAGCACCTCGCGCGAGGGCGGCTTCTCGAAGTCGATGCGCAGGAGCTGCTGCTTCCTGCCGATGACGCGCAGCTTCTGCGTGGTGTCGAGCTTGCCGTCGCGGTGCAGGCTCGCCTCGATGCCCTGCGTCTTGATGAGCTTCGCAAGCTGCTCGCCCGGCTCGTCGCGCCCTACCACCGACAGCAGGCGGGTCTGCGCGCCGAGCGCCTTGCAGTTCCAGGCCACGTTCGCCGCGCCGCCCAACCTCTGCTCCTCGCGCCCGATCAGCACCACCGGCACCGGCGCCTCCGGCGAGATGCGCGACACCTCGCCGAACCAGTAGCGGTCGAGCATCACGTCGCCCACCACCAGCACCCTCGCCTTCGAGGTGTCTATGTCTTTCTCCCGACGGCGAAATATTCAAAACCGAGCCGCTTCAGGACCGCCGGGTCGTAGAGGTTGCGGCCGTCGAAGATCGCCGGCGTCTTCAGCCTGGCCTTGATCGCGGCGAAGTCGGGGCTGCGGAATTCCTGCCACTCGGTGACGATGATGAGCGCGTCGGCGCCTTCGAGCGTCGCGGACGCAGAGTCGACGATCGTCACCGTCTTGCTTCCCTTGAAGATCGCCTTCGCCTCGTGCCCCGCCGCGGGATCGTAGGCGCGCACCGAGGCGCCGGCCCCGGTGAGGTCGGCGATCACCGTGCGGCTCGCCGCCTCGCGCATGTCGTCGGTGTTCGCCTTGAACGCCAATCCCCAGAGCGCGAAGGTCCTGCCGTGGAGGTTGGCGCCGAACTTCCGCGCGACCTTCGCGGCGAGCACGTGCTTCTGCGCGTCGTTGACCGCCTCGACCGCGTTGATCACACGCAGCGGTCTGGCCACCTCGGTGGCGGTCCGCTGCAACGCCTTCACGTCCTTCGGGAAGCACGAGCCGCCGAAGCCGGCTCCGGGATACAGGAACTGGTAGCCGATGCGCGGATCGGAGCCGATGCCCCGGCGCACTTCCTCGATATCGGCGCCGAGCGCCTCGGCGAGGTTGGCGAGCTCGTTCATGAAGGAGATACGCGTGGCGAGCATTCCGTTTGCGGCGTACTTGGTGAGCTCGGCGGAGCGCACGCCCATCACCAGGATGCGCTCGTGGTTGCGCTGGAAGGGCGCGTAGAGCTGCCGCATCAGCGCGATCGCGCGCGGGTCGTCGGCGCCGAGGACCACGCGGTCGGGGCGCATGAAGTCCTCCACGGCCGCGCCCTCCTTGAGGAACTCGGGGTTCGAGACGACCGAGAAGTCCGGTTCGATGTTTCTTTTCTGGAGCTCCTCCTGGATTGCCGCGCGAACCCTGTCCGCGGTTCCAACCGGAACGGTGGATTTCGTGGCGACCACCTTGTAGCCCTGCATGTGCCGCCCGATCGAGCGGGCGGCGGCGACCACGTGCTGCAGGTCGGCCGAGCCGTCCTCGCCGGGGGGCGTGCCGACCGCGATGACCTGCAGCTCGCCGTGCGCCACGCTCGCCGCAACGTCGGTCGAGAAGGTGAGCCGCCCCGCCCGCTCGTTCCTGTGCACGATCGCCTCGAGGCCCGGCTCGAAGATCGGGATCTTGCCCTGGTTCAGCAGGCCGATCTTGCGCTCGTCGAGGTCCAGGCAGAACACCGAGTTGCCGGCGTCCGCAAGGCAGGCGCCCGTGACCAGGCCGACATATCCAGTGCCAACGACAGTGACGTTCATGCAAGCCTCATGGGGTCAGTTCGAATTCTTCGGTGCGCCGCGGCGGATAGGTCTCCCAGCCCCCGCAGGCGGGGCAGCGCCAGTGGAACTGGCGCGCCTTGAAGCCGCAGGTCTCGCAGCGATAGCGCGCCAGGCGCCGGGTATGCCCGTGCACGAGGCTGCGCACCATCTCGAGATCCCTGCGCTTGTCGGGCGAGCCCGCGGCGATGATCTGCGCCTCGAGCAGGCGGTCCAGGCCGAGCAGCGTCGGGTTGCGCTTGAGCTCGTCGCGCACCAGCGCGTAGGCCTGCTCGGGCCCCTTCGCCTCGAGGGTGTGCTGGAACACGGTGTCGAGGAGGTCGAGCGACGGGTAGCGCTCGAGGTAGCCGGTGAGGAGCGTGAGGCCCTCCTCGGCGTGCCCGGCCTCGCGGTAGGCGTCGAGCAGGCGCTGCGCCACGAGCGCGAGGTACGCCGGATTCTGCGATTCGACGCGCTTCCAGTGCTCCATCGCGTGGTCCGTGTTGCCCTGGTTCTTGTCGAGGTCGCCGAGCAGCAGGCTCGCGCGCACGCACTTGCGGTTCGCCTCCAGCGCCGCCTCGAGGTGGCGGCGCGCCGCGTCCGGCCGCGACTCGGCGGAATCGGCCGCGGCGAGCTCGCAGTAATACTGGGCGAGGTCGCGCGGGTCGGGCTGCACCAGCTTGGTCATCTCGATGGCGCGATCCCAGTCCTTCTCCTGCTCGTAGATCTCGAGCAGGTGGCGCCGCGCCGCGGCGGCCTGTGGGCTCTTCTCGAGCTTCCTGAACGCCTCTTCGGCGCGGTCGAGGATCCCCGCCTTGAGGTAGTCCTGGCCGAGCTCGGCGAGCGCGATCAGCTTCTGGTCGGCGCCGAGGCCGGGGCGCTCGAGCAGGTTCTGGTGCATGCGGATCGCGCGGTCGTACTCGCCGCGCCGGCGGAACAGGCTGCCGAGCGCGAAGTGCAGCTCGATCGTCTCGGGGTCGACCTTCACCACCTCGATGAACGCCTCGATCGCCTTGTCGGGCTGCTCGTTCAGCAGGAAGTTGAGCCCCTTGAAGTACGAGCTCGGCAGCGCGCGCGACTCGGACACGATCTGGCGGATGTCGATGCGCGC
>Ga0207689_10001073_pt1 | contig 26364 bp, 29 predicted proteins | sample KBSMisM52_FD_184312 | JGI IMG/M metagenome (GOLD analysis project Ga0207689, IMG submission 184312) | Miscanthus rhizosphere microbial communities from Kellogg Biological Station, Michigan, USA - KBS Miscanthus M5-2 (SPAdes) (version 2) | ecosystem: Host-associated > Plants > Roots >...
ATCCTGTCCCTTCAAAACACAGAATTCTTGGGGCCTTTGACTATTTTATTTTGTGGTCGAGTCTTGGAGTTGGATTATTGGTTTTTTCTGCGGGAGCATTACTGTCGGATACTCCTTTTTACTATGCACTGCTTGCAATCATAGTTGGTTCCATTGTCGGCTCTGTACTCTTATCGCTCACTGGAAAAATAGGTAGCGACAATGCTATACCATCACTTATTGGAATAAGACCGGCTTTTGGATTGTACGGCTCATATCTAGCCGCAATTCTAAATATAATACAACTGATTGGATGGACTACGTTTGAGATTCTTATACTTTCAAAAGCTGCTCAACAGCTAACAAATATACACGTTACCTTTGTATGGAATATTTTATTTGGAATCATTATTGCACTGTTCGGTATTTTTGGTCCTTTATTTTTAGTAAAGCAGTGGCTATCAAAGTTTGCAATATGGATAGTTTATGGTTCATCAATTATAATCTTAGTAACCCTATTATTTCAAAATCTTTCGAATGTCATAGCTGATACGAGTAGAGGAATGTCATTTTTTGTCGCACTTGATATTGTAATTGCCATGCCAATTTCCTGGATGCCCCTAGTTTCAGATTACAGCAGATTTGCCAAGTCAAGTAAGAGAGCCGCTGTAGGAACACTAATTGGATTTTCGTTAACAAATATTATTTTTTATTTAGGTGGATTGTTGTTTGGATTAACTGATATCTCGTCGATAATTGTCTCAATTCAAGCGATATTATTTGGTTTTATCCTATTGGTTATGATAGTCGACGAGATTGATAATGCTTTTGCAGATATCTATTCTGCAGCCATTTCGTCGCAGAGTATCTTTCAGAATCTAAACCAGCGACATCTAATTATCGGATTTTCCATAGTGAGTACTATTTTGGCTACACTTATCTCAATTGAAGGGTATGGACAATTCTTATTGTTGATAGGAGCTCTTTTTATCCCTTTATTTGGTGTCTTGTTGACAGACTATTTTGTTATCAAACACGGTAAATATCACAATGATATGATGTATGGTAACAACCTTATTAAAGTCGGATATCCTGCTTTAATAGCATGGGCAATTGGAGCATTATTATATTTTCTTCTCTCTCAGCTTTCGCCCATATATGTATCGCAGCTACCCACCATAGGTTCCACGGTGCCCAGTCTAATTGCCTCCTCGTTACTGTATCTATTAATTACAAAAATCAGTCTCAAATTTAAGGTCACCAAGACCAAGAATTCGATATAAAATCTCCTAGCCGCCTATTCTTACTATATTTGGTCAGTCCCCAGCATCGACACTTTCCTTAAATCTAACTTTGGATAATATTTACATAATTGTGTCCCTGTAATATTCATAAGACTTTTTTTGATCAAGACTGTCATGATTGTAAACTTGAATATGCCGAGCTAAAAGGCTTCAATCAACCGGATGATAAAGGGCAGGAGCAGGCTAAAACATCAAATAAGACAAAAACTAAAAGAGAATTTAAAGAATTTTCAGAGCAGAGAGCAAAAAAACTTTATGAAGAATTATTGATACAGTTTTTGAGAACAAAATCGATGGATGAGTATGAAGCTGCGAGTAGGGCAAGGCAGATCATAAGAAAACAGTGTGCGATTAGAGGAATTGAAGTTTGGGATTGGTTGAAAATAGGTGATTAGAACAAGCAAAAGTAAACTGCTTTCAAAATAATTGAAAAATGTTAAATCTCAATCGCGTTAATTAATTTTTAATAGAACATGGTGTATTATCCATAGTAAATATTTTATTTGTTTGCTCTCTAATTAACTTAATTCAATGTCCTTAGAACAGATAATCAATGAATTAACTGAAATGGCACATAGAGGTGTCCTCTATGTATTGATAGGATCATTTGGATTTTTGAGTGTTATCATCATAAATGGCATTGTGAAATCCAGTCGTAGAGGCAAAAGAAATATGAATAAATCATAAGAATCATTATTTGATGATAATAGACTTAACCAGAGAAATAAGAGATGACACTAAAGTCTTTCCAGGTTCTCCATTGCCCAAATTTATTACCTGGACTAAAATGGATGTGCATCAGTATCATTCGGAAGTTATCTTTATGAGTACTCATACAGGTACCCATATGGATGCTCCATCTCATTTTGTGAACGATTTTTCATCTATTGATAAAATAGCAGTCAATAGATTCATTTCTAATGCTATCCTAATTAGGATAAAAAAGGGTTTAGATCAACTAATAACAAAAAGTGATATCATGGCATCCAATGTAAAAATAGGTCAGGCTGACAGTATAGTTTTTTCAACTTCGTGGGAGGATGAAATAAACAATGATGATTATTTTAGTCATAGTCCTGGTCTTTCAGAGGATGCTGCAAATTATTTGACCGAAAAGAAGGTAAATGCAGTATGTATTGATTCACCCAGTATTGATAGGGGAATAGATAGCAATTTTCCGGCACATAAAATACTACTAACCAATCAGGTATTAGTAGTGGAAAATCTCTGTAATTTGGAAAAAGTACACGACCAATATTTTACTCTAATATTGATGCCGTTAAAGTTATCTGGAGCATCAGGTTCTCCCGTAAGAGCTGTAGCTGTAGATAGGAAGTTTGGAAACATAGAATAGATTTTACAATACTAAATCAACATTTCAATCTAAGAGAAATAGTATTAAATTCCTTAATTTACATCGAGTTTTAATACTTCCTAGAACTATTGTATTAGTATGCCAACAGCTTATGTTTTAATAAATTGTGATCTCGGCTCAGAAGAAGAAATATTACAAGAAATTAAGAAGCTTCCGGGAGTAAGTGAAGTAAGCGGTGTATATGGAGTATATGATATTATTGTAAAGATATCTGCAGATACTATGGACAAATTAAGAGAGACGATAACATGGCATGTGAGAAGAATAGATAAAGTCAGGTCGACGCTGACTATGATTGTTATAGAAGGTCAGGCAGGAAAGGACAAGAAAAATCAACCTAACATGTTTTGAATATTTTTCATATTTTGGACAAACGTTGATACTTCATTTAGGTCATTAAAGAAATGTGGAGATGCTCGCACCGCCTTTTTCTTGCCACCTCCAACAATATCTCTCTCTGCAACAATTATGCCCCGCTCTTCTAGGCCAGATACTATTTTCTTCGGATTTACCGAGTCTATTGTAAAAGATACAATTGATGATCTGATCTTTTCATCTTCGGGTCCGAAGATAGAGATTCCTGGAATTCTTCCAAGCTCCTCAACAAGTTCGTTTGCTATTTTCATGTTCATTTTCCTTATTGTATTAACTCCCAGACGGTGGATGTAATTTATTGAGGACAAAAGACCTGCAATTCCAGGATAGTTTCTGAATCCTGTTTGAAATTTTTGTGGAGATTCTGTATATATGAGATCTTTTTTTTCAGTTATTATTGCAGATTCTCCTCCAATATACCTTGGAGTTAACATGTGGGCTGATTCCTTTTTACAATAAAAGATTCCGATACCTGATGGGCCGCATATCCACTTAAAACCTGGAAATGCTAGAAAGTCACATCCAATTTTTCTTACATCTACGTCAATAGTACCAACGGATTGAGCAGCATCTATTGAATACAGCATCTGATGCCTTTTTGCAATTTCACCAACTTCTTCAACAGGCATTATTGCCCCATTATTATAGAGAACATGACTGAGTGTTATCAGCCTTGCATTCCTGTTCTTTGCAACCTTATCAATCTTATCGAGATCAAAGAAGCCCTTGTCATTTATCTTAATTTCCTCAAGTTTCACACCAAATTTTTTTGAGATATTCAACCATGGGAAATAATTAGCATAGTGTTCATGAAGGCCGCCTCGTACAATAATCGCATCCGATTTTTTCCATTTGATACCAGATGCCACATGATTTATCCCTTCAGTAGTACTTTGCGTGAAGATTATTTCTTCGGGATCACAATTTATGAGTCGGCTCAAGTTATCCCTAAGCTCTTTCATTAGTGTTGTTATATGTTCTTGTACAGATGTAGAATCAGGGCCTTCCTCTGAGCACCTTACTAGAAAATCAGTGATTGATTTTATTGTAGATAATGGCATTGGAGCAAATGAGCCACAGTTCATATAGATCTTTTTTTTTGTGACAGGAAAATCTTTACGAATTACGTCTATATCATTTTCTTTGGTATCATCATAATCCATTATAACCCCTTTTAATAATTCATTATAATAAAAATCATGATTTCAGAAATGCTGGATAAGGGAGGATTTAATACGTTGATCTTTGACGACACTTATGCTAAAATATGTCTAATTGCTTCGATTATTTCAGAACTCCAATCTAAGGATAATAACGACAAACATCACAAGATATTCTATTTGGATTTTGATGCGGCATTTACTGCATATGCTAGAGCCGGTTTGATTCCTGCCATGAAAATAGAGAAAATAGATGAACATTTTTATCAATCTGAATCAAACACCTTGAAAATTTTTCTACCATCTCAAGATATTTTTGGTGTTATCACAGCAGACATTATAAAATCAATCAACGAATGTTCTATAGTTATTTTTGATTCTATAAATTCATTTTATAATCTTTTTTACGACAGACTTGTACCAAACCAAAACAATGGGAATATTGGAAGTCTAAATCAGCTATTATACTTTGTCCTCATGATAATTTTAAAACATACGTCAGAAAATAACATCCCATTTTTGGTAACTAGTATGATTCGGTATAGGGGAAAGGAACGAGTCACAAGTAATAGACTACTCAGTATGAAAAGTTCATTTAATTTTTACGTTAAAATTAAAAATCAAGACGATCTTTCAATAACGGTTCTTAGACATCCAAAACTCGATCATGAAAATTTTATTATGAAGGACGGAGTTTTGAAATGGACCTAAACGCCTGTCTTAATCTTTACTATAAAGAAAGCAATCATTAAGGCAATGGTGATAACAATAAACCCTGACCCCAAATATGCCCATTGACTCTTTTGTGTTGCAGCTTTACCTGAATTATATAGCAAATATGCACCGAACATCCCCATAAATAGAATCATTACTATTACAACGGTTTCTCCGACAGTTTGTATTGATCTTGATTCAATAATAAATTGTCTTGATCGTGCACCCTCTATAATAGAATTTACAAGTCCCGAAGCAAAAGCAAAAAATGCAACGAGATATAATACTGTGGCAAGTGTGACATATTTTGAAGTACTAGTGAGCATCGAGTTACTAGTATTATGAATAATAATTAAATTTATCGAATATTTAGATGCGTTTTAATAATTATAGGTTGGAACATCGTAATGGTACAAGTGTATCCCAATTTTTTTCGGCGATTTCCAAGTCATTAGTTTATGGACTGCTGAACAATTATCGAAGCAGTATCGAGTCTTTTTACTCGACGTGCCGATGTTTATTATAAAGCAAACAGTGACGGCACCTTTGAAATTATTAATTTATGATATAACGTTTCTAAGAATGATTAACTTGGCCATGATTATGGCTTGAATTACTCTTAGGACATTCTTAAAATAAGAACGTATTTTTAACATTGATTTAAGCACTTACCTGCGAAATAGTTATCTATTCTGAAACCTTATCAATCGTACGAAAGTTTCAATTAGAAATATACGTGAAACTGATATAGAGAAAATACTACAACTTCAACGTGAAGCTTATCCGGAAGTGGCATCCAGTGAGCTTTATGCACCCTTGTTCATAGAAAAACACTTGCACGTATTTCCGGAGGGACAATTTTGTGCTGAAATGGATGGACAAATTGTTGGCTCAGCAACCAATCTTATTGTATCATTGAAGCCTCAATATCGGCAGCATTCATGGCATGATATTGTTGGTTACGATAACCTTACCGCCCATGACCCAAATGGCGATAGTCTCTATGCTGATGACATTGTCACTAGTTCTTCATATCGTCGCCGAGGTATTGCCACGGCATTGATGTCCGCTAGAAAGCAAATATGCATTAAAAACGGCTTAAGAAGGATAATTGGGGGAGGAAGACTATCAAATTATTCTCTTTATGGAGACCAAATGTCTCCGGACGAGTATGCTAATCTGGTTGCAAGTAAAATTCTTATCGATCCCGTATTATCATTCCAGCTTAAGAATCAGTTCAAATACATCAAAATACTTCCAAATTACATTCTTGACCGTCGTTCTTTAAACTTCGCAACTTTCATTGAATGGATTAGACCTCACATCTTTCATTAGATAGCAGCAGCTTTCTAAGCGCATCCGTACTGCTTAAATACGTGACTAAGTACACACCATTCTTGTCAAATCACCTTTTAGATTTAGATGAAACTATGTAGAGAAACGTACAAAATTGCTTATTACTTAAAGACTTATCTTCCTATCAGTATCTTACAATAGAAACACATTGTGAAATCATCTAAAACAATCCTAATTGAGTATCGTAAAATCGAAAAATTTATTTCATTTACGGTAGCGTATAATACGTCCTCAAAGTACCTGGTGCTTTTAGAATCATAAATGGATTAGAGTAGATATCATAGATAATTCCATTTAGCCGGACTAACTTGAATTGCACTTGAGTTCCATCGAACCTGCACAAAAGCTCCAAGCTTTTATCAAGTTTATTGTCCATAGCTTAGCTCAGCCCATGACAACTAAAAATCATTTTGATAAGATTTCAAAGCTTCTGGACTTGCTTGATAGACATATCAATGAAAAAAATTGTCGTCACACGCCAAAAGAACTTCTTGAAGAATATAAAACTGAGATGTTCTAAGGGAATCTGATAATTAATCTAAAGACACCTTTAAACCAAAAGGAATGAAGGTCGAAACTATAATCCTTAAGTAAAAATTTGAACATCTAAAGCTTATGAATAAAGAATTAATCATCAGTGCAACTGTGGTTTTAATGTTGGCTTTCGCTACCTCAGCAAACAGCCTATATGCACAAAACTTGACTACGAATGCCTCAAATGCTGCAAGCAGTATGTCAGCTTCAGCTAACCAAACTGCCTCAGAACTAGGACAAAATACATCATCTGCGTTAAACAAAACAGGTGAATCACTTCAAGGAATGGGAAAAAATGTTACAGAAGCAGGAAAAAGTTTACTCAATAAGACTGAAGAGGCCGCTAAGAAAATCGGTGAAGGAGCAGCGGGAGTGTTAGGTAACTTAACTGGAGAGATTAAGCAAGGATTAAGTGGCAATAAGAGCCAGTAGTCAACGCTACTACTGTTATATTTTTTGTGGCTCATATGACTATTACAATTTAGATCTTTTCATCCTGTTGGGTTCAGTGTACTCTTATAAAAGAAAGTTGAACCCTTCAGTTTATTCTTTGTTTCTAATACCAGAAATACGATGAATTAGAATTTGTGTTATTGACTGTTAATCAATTGATATTATTGACTGTTAATCAATTGATAATTAACTTTATCGAAATACTTTTTCACCTTAGTTAGTATTAATTGTAGTAACACAAATAGATTTATCAGAATAAAAATGAAAACAACTGGGACTTCTCGGATGGATGTGATGAACAAGAACAACCAATAATCCCAGCTGGTGTTTATGCATACTATAAATGTCTAACAAAATATATATACTTTTTAGATATTCTGTATTTCTTCAGGAGATTATTTCCTTTTCTAAATAAATTCTATCTTTTCCTTCGAAAGTTAATTACAATAGCCAACTTAAACTAATGCTATGATTGCCGTAAAATTGTATATGTTTTTTCAAAGTCTCAACAAAACTTCAAGAGAATTATACTATATTTCTTGTAGAAATATTATCTTCACAAAGTTGTTGTCTTGGCTACTTTGACATATTATTAACTTGCTATCTGCTTATCCTCTTTTATATTGACTATGGGCATTGTGGTATCGACCTCTGCTAACTCCGCCGCGACTATACCCAAATCTTCTTCTGCCTTGGCTATTATAGTTGAATGACCTTTGTCTATTCACTCTGTTCCTGTTCACAGATAATGTAGGAACTTCAAGTCCTATTTCATCATTAAGCCTCTTGACCGTAAGTTCAGTGCGTTTAAGAATCCTTGCAAAATCGTCATATCTGCTACTTGAAACCAATGAGATTGCTTTACCACTTGCGCCTGCCCGTGCAGTTCTCCCGATCCTGTGGAAATAGATCACCGGATCTTCTGGAATATCATAATTGATAATATTTCCAACCGTGGGAACATCTATACCCCTTGCCGCAATATCGGTTGCCACAAGAATATCTTCACTCCCATTCTTGAACCTGTTCATTGAGTAATCCCTCTGTCTTTGAGATAAGTCTCCATGAATTGTAATAACTTTGAAACCTTCTTTATTCAAATCATCAGCTATCCTTTGAGTTCGTTGTTTTGTTGCAACAAAAACAATAGTTTGTTGCCCTTTCTCTCTATTCCTAATAAAATTACAGAGATGCTTGAATTTTTCTCGTTCTTCTACAATAAGATAAGATTGATCGATAGTCTCTAAACTTATTTCATCTTCATTAAGTCTGATTTGTTCTGGTTCTTTCATGTATTCCCTGGATAATCTTAGAATTTCAATTGGCATAGTTGCAGAGAACAGACATGTTTGCCTTCTCTCATTAACATAAAATAGTATGAACTTTATGTCATCAACAAATCCCATGTCAAGCATTCGATCAGCTTCGTCTAATACTACAAACTTTACATCTTCTAATTGAATTGTTCCTTGTTTCAAATGATCTATTAATCTGCCAGGTGTTGCCACGATAATTTGCACTCCCCTTCTTAACTGATCCTTTTGTATGTTGATACTCTGTCCTCCGTAAACTGCTAAACTCCTAATTCCCATATACTTTGAAAATTTTCTAATTTCAGTAGTAACCTGCATAGCCAGTTCTCTTGTAGGAACGAGTACTAATGCTTGGATTGGTCCTCGTGATTTTAAACTACTTATGAGAGGAAGAGAAAAAGCAGCCGTCTTCCCGGTACCTGTATGAGCCTGTCCTATCACATCTTTTCCTTTTAAAATAAGTGGAATACAATGTTCTTGAATAGGAAAAGGATTTTCCATTCCTATTTCCTTGACAGCCTTAACTATAGACAAATTTAGACCTAATTCTTCAAATGAAACCATTTTCTAATTCACATTTTGTTTTATATTTTACAAAAGACACGGAAGATCTGGAAAGAGTTTGTGTTAACTTAACTTATCTGCCGCAGCTTTAGTTAAATTAGAGTGCTTTCATCGGAGATATAAGTGTGATGATGTAAAGTTTCATCAACTGAAACTGAAATTAATTGTCAATTTCCAATATATCCACAAATAGAAATTTGTAGTACGAACTTTATAATTTAAATTCTACACAGGTGAATATAAAAAATATGATGGAAGGTCAGGATCAAAATCAAGATCTGCGGGAGAAAAAATTACGCGGCTCTGGAGGATATGTTATCGCTCACATTTCAGATGAAGAACAAAAGAAAGGAAATTTAGGAGGACCAGAATTATTTCTGGCAGGAATAGGACGGCTTCCTACGGATAGATTAGTAAAATATCATTGTAACAAATGTGATAAGGACTATGATGGGTCACCGAACATTAGTTTCGAAAATCCTAACGAAGATCTAGGCGAAGGTGTGACACTGTACGAAAAGGGTGAATACAAATGTAAAACCTGCAAGAGCATCATTGCACAGTATAGAAAATTTGATGCTCCTGAAGAGTCACAAAAGGACCAAGAATCAAACTCATCGCAATCTGAATTACCAAATACGACAGATGTATCAAAATCTAAAAATGCTGATGAAAGTCCCAAGTCAAAAACGAACCAAACTAGTCCAGCTGCAGATCTAACTGCCCAAAGTGACTTTATTTCAATTCAAGCGTTAGTTGGTATGCCTGCATATGATTGGGATGCAAAGTTGATAGGAAATGTACAAGAAATTGGTCTCAAAAGGACTTCAAGAGGAAAAATGGAAATAAATCTAAAGATCCCTAAAAAGATTAACAATCAAAATGTTGAAGTCGCATGGAATAGTATTTCTAAAATTGGAGATATTATTTTACTCGAGAATTCAGAGAATTCAGTGTCCACTCAAGTAGGTAAATGTCCTTATTGTAATTATCAAAATGAAAGCGATGCACTCTTTTGTTCTGAATGCGGTAAAAAAATTACTAATGAATAATTCGAGTTGGAAAAGATATAAAGAAATAGAATAGCTGTCTGATAGAATTATCCAAGGCCTATTCTAACATCAACGGCGCATGCTCCTTTTCCTTCTTCCAAGACCAGTAGTGGATTCATATCGAATTCAGTAATCTCGGGGAAATCCGTAACCAATTGAGATAATCGAAGTAGGCATTCAATTAACGCGTTGATATCTGAAGGTGGCTGTCCTCTTATACCCTTCAATATCTTGTATGTTTTGATTGATTCAACCATTTTCATTGCTTCTTCTGCATCGATTGGCGCTAGTCTGAACACAACATCCTTTAACGCTTCAACGTAGATTCCGCCAAGACCAAACATGATTAATGGACCAAATAAATTGTCATGTTTAGCACCCAGAATTGTTTCCCTAGAAGATTCTATCATCTGTTGAACGAGAACGCCCTTAATGTTTGCATCCTTCTTGTAGTTCTTTGCATTGGTAATTATCTCGTTAAATGACGCTGAAACTTGTTGCTTATTTTTGACTCCTACCTTTACTCCTCCAGCATCTGATTTGTGGATTATATCCTGGGACGCAATTTTCATAACCACAGGATACCCAATTTCCTCGGCTCTCTTTACAGATTCTTCCTCACTTGTGCAGAGATAACTTTTTGGTCGAGGAAATCCATATGCGTTAAGCACATCATACCCCTCGTCTTCCAAAAGATTTTTTCTTCCTTCCTTCCTTACACTATCAAAAATTTGTTTGACTTTTTCCTTGTCAACATCAAATTTTTTTAATTCAGATTCTTTTCCTGAACTCCAATTAGAAAATTCGTACATTGCTTTTAGTGTTCTAATTGCCGGCTCTGCATATGGAAAATAGGGTATGCCTCCATCAGAAAGGATTTGTTTATTCTCTGTTCCTTCAGCAAGACCCATAAGCGCTGCAAGGGAGGTTTTCCCCGAATTTGCTGTAATCTTGACAATAGTTCTGGCAAGATCATTATAATCAAGAGTAGCGGAAGGAGTACACATGGTAACAATTGACCCTACAGTTGGATTTGAGACGACTTCATGCAGGACCTTTTCAAATCGATTAAAATCCGCATCTCCAACAATATCAACTGGGTTCCTTGCAGATCCATGAGCTGGTATTACCTTTGATATTTCTTCTCTTGAACTGCTTATGTCGGCTAGCTTCATTCCATATTTTGAACATGCGTCCGTTGATATAATGGCAGGTCCACCGGCATTTGAAACAATTACGGTTCCTTGGTCACTCTTGGGAACTGGCTGTTTTGAAAATGCAGTTGCTAGATCAAAAAGCTCCTGCATGGTGTCAACTCTAATTACACCGCTCTGTAAAAATAGCGCATCATAAATCTCGTCGGCCCCCATCAATGCACCAGTGTGAGACATAGCGGCCTTTGCGCCTTCCGGTGTTCTGCCAGACTTTATTACAACTATTGGTTTCTTGAATTGCTTCGTGGTTTTCCTTCCAATATTCATAAACCTTCTACCATCGTGGATGTCTTCAAGGTACATTATGATTACAGAAGTTTCCGGATCATGGCATAGTAGCTCCAAAACATCATTTTCATCAACGTCTATTTTGTTACCCATACTAATTACCTTCGAGAACCCTATTCCCTGAGCCATAGCATCTTCTACAGTAGCAGCACAAATGGCTCCACTTTGTGACACCAGAGCAATATTTCCATGTTTTGGTGTAATTTTGAGAAAAGTGGAATTCATCATGTTCTCTTTAGAAAGGCTCATTATACCCAGGCAATTTGGACCTATGACTCGGGTACCGTATTTTTTGCATATTGCAGCAACTTCCCTTTCAAGAATAGCTCCCTGTTCATCAACTTCCTTGAATCCTGCCGAAACGATAATAGAACCCTGAATTTTTTTCATTCCGACTTCTTCCATTACCTTTGGAACTATCTTGTTTGGGGTTGCCACCACAGCAAGATCTATGTCCTCTGGTATGTCAAGAACACTCTTGTATGCCTTAATTCCAGAAACATATTCGTTAGTAGGACTGACGGGATAGATTTTACCTTTATAGCCATTCTTGATATTGGTAAAAATGGCCCTTCCTATTCCTGGTTTTTCGGAGGCTCCTATAATCGCAATTGATTTCGGTGAAAGAAATACGCTATTTTTGTATGTTTCACTTTGCGAATTCATACAAAAATAATTTTGTTTACATAGTTATAAATGCAGTGATATTACATGCCGTGAAATTATCTATTGCGTAGGATATTCATCATATATAGATCATGTAAATGGGCTAGAAATCAATACCAAGACATGACTTGTGTGTGGTTAATCTTTGTTATCACTTTTCCATATATTAGTAAGACGGCAGTTACTACACAAGATACACCGATAAAATAGTTATTCACCATTGTCTATTGACAATTTGAGATTTCCCTATTGAGGGTAATTTCTTATTAGCAATTCTTCATGTCCCGTCCTTTTAGATCCAATTGTGTTAATAGATCTATTTGCACTGGTTATTTCAGTAAAATGAGAGTAGTCTGAATAAAGCCTTCTTATCTCCTCAGTATTTGAATTGCTAAGTAAGAGCTTACATCCTCTTTGTGTCAGCTTTTTAAACATGACTGCTAGGTCTTGCTGGTCTTCAAGCATAAAGCCATTATTAGTATAACTGGTAAAATTTGCAGTATTGCTGACTGGATGAAACGGTGGATCAAGATATATAAAATCATCCATGTCGGCTTTTTCCTCTAAGATTTTCTTGTAATCGCCGACTCTCAACGAGGATCTGGAGTGTTTTAACACAATACTTGCTTTTCTTAAATTATTGATATCACAGATGAGTGGATTTTTGTATCTTCCAATTGGAACATTGAACAAACCGTTCTTGTTTACACGATATAGTCCATTATAACATGTTTTATTTAGTGTTATGAACCGTGCAGCTTTTTCTATATTATTAAATACTTTCTTTGAATTTCGCAATTCATAATAGTATCTTTTTGGAGACTTGTTGTATTCTGCTTGATGATAATTTAAAGCCATAATAAGCTCTTCTACATTATTTTTTATGATTTTATAAACATTAATTAAATCTGCGTTTATGTCAGAAAGAATTGCGTTCCTACTATTGGGAGCGATATGAAAGAATACCGCCCCTCCTCCGAGGAACGGTTCAAAATATCTGGTAAACTTTTGTGGCAAATAATGCATTATTTGAGGCAATAATTGACTCTTGCCACCTGCCCATTTTACAAAAGGATGACAACTGGGGATTTTATAACGTTCGTAATTCTGTCTTCTCTCAGATCTCATAATCTGACTATGCATTGATATTTTACTGCCAAGTACTTTACATATAAGCATTATAAAATATCGAATTTCTGTTACTTCAGTGATTTCATTAATTTCTTTGAAGTCTTATCTGCTTTGGTCATTTTGATATCACATTTTATGCAGATTTTCCCTAGTCTTACATTTATCATCGCTTCAGTGGGAGTAAGTTGATGACATAGGGCACATGCTGTTACTGAATTATAGAGATTCAATTCGTTATAATTTCTAATACTACTTTATTGTATTTATTTGTAAAAAAAATTCTTCCCTTTGATTTTTACATAACGATTAGAGAATCTATAGCTAAAAAATAAGTGAATTAACTAGTATTACCGGTAACGACATCGATTTATTATGATCCCTAATATTTCCATTCGCTTGATATGTTATTCCACCAGGATCGATAGGGTTTAGCATCCATTCCGATTTCATCTTTTATTCTAAATTCAATTGAATAAAACATATTTTCCATAGCGTCAATTCCTCCGTCAGAATAAAGCTCTTTACCAATTGTAAATACTCTTTGTTTTTTTTCTTCAAAATCTGCAGCATGAGCACTTTGTATACAATATGTTAGAATGTCGTATAGCTCTTCTTCAAGATATGCATCCATATTTTTTATGCACTTTTCATACAGTTTATCACCTGGTTGATATAAATTCTACGAATCATTCTCTCCTTTAGAATCTGAATCGCATTTGTACTTTTTTGCCTACAACATGCAATTAATATGGTCAAGGTTTTATGGTAGTTTTGCTTGGTATGATTATAGGCACAATTTGATGAGCCCTTGAATGACACACAATTTCTATATTTGACAACAACCGGATGGAAATCTGCCAAAGAACACTTGATAGAAATATGGTTTGTAAAAAATAACGGAAAATATTATGTAATGTCAGAACGAGGTAGATCGGCACATTGGGTCAAAAACATTAGTCATGATCCAAAAATTTTATTCAGAATAAACAATTTGATATTTAATGGTCATGCAAAAATAATCGAACCTTTGGAGAAAGCTCAATTAGCAGCACAGGTCTCGGAATTGATGAAAGCAAAATACGGTTGGGATCAAGGATTGATTGTAGAACTCGAACCATTAAATTCAACCAAAAAAGCGACTACATAAATTACTAGACAGCGTGTCAGTCAAACTATGATAATCTGATTTGAAATTCAGACATTTGTGATGTGTCAAGTTGAGAAATGAACTGCTTATGTCACTTGTTCTAATACCCATTCCTTGAATTTTCTAATTGCAAATTCTTCGGATTGTTTTATGAATTTGGGATCCTTTAGATTCCATCGATCTTGTGGAACAGAATCAAAAAACTCTTTCATAAACAAAGTAAATCTAAAGCGCAGATTTCTTGGATTTTCATTTAGGTCATAGCGATTTAGGATTGTTGTTATTTTCCCAAATGAGATATCATAATTTCTTTTAAACGGGGTTATTTCTAGAGTCTGATATAGAATTGAATCTATGCTGTCCAAATCGTTTTTAATTGTAATCAATGCATAGTTAATTGACTTGTATTACTAGGATTTATCCTGTACTATTTCAAATTTCAAACGAACTATCTTTCAGGCGGATAATAATGCATAGTATTATCGTTTGTAACACGAAAACCTGTTTAGCTCTAGTTTATGTGACGACTCCCAAAAATGTCCTTGTGAACTTTTTCTTGGCTATTTCAAAGGCTTTTTCTCCCTTAGGAGAAAGTGCATACGTTATGATCTTTCCTTCTTTCTCCTCATCGAGGAACCCGAGATCTTTGAGACTCTTAAGAGCTGGATAAATTGTTCCTGGGCTGGGTTTATCTCCCCTTCTTTTTGCCAACTCACTAGCTATTTCTTGACCGTGCATTGGTTTTTTTGAGAGTAAGAAAAGGATTAGGAATCCCAATAATCCCCTCATATCGCAACATTCGCTATCAATACCCCGCAATGTACTTAATATTGGATGTCCGATATATATAAATACACGGTTTCGCTATATATCGTATGACCGATAATGGTGAATATGGAGGTGATTGAATGGGAATAGGATGCTGTGGGGTAGGAGTAGATCAAGTTAGAAACTTTTTGACTAGGGAAGAGAGGATTGCTTTGCTGAAAGAATACAGCGATGGTCTTGAAAAGGAAGTCCAAGGAATTAGAGAAAGGATAAAAGAGTTGGAAGAAAAGTGATCCTTTCTCCTTTTTTTTATTATCTATTTTTGTTTGTTACTGTTGTTGCTTCAATCATAACGAAATCTTAAAACCTACTCAATTGGTCGAATTTTTATTTTGATATTGTAGAGACTACTATCCCTGGGTAATAGAGTTACTAAGTCAGTTATCTCGCCGGAATCGTTTCGCATCTGTCTTTGTAATTTTGAAATAAAGTGTATGGCCATCAAAGCCGGCAATGAAATTCTTTGGTATGAAATATCTTTTTTTATTAACAAATCCTTTCTCGGTCATAATGATGTCTGGCCCAACCTGCTGAACTTTTCCCAAATCACAATTGTCTATTCCAAATGCGATTTTATTGAGTACCTTAAGCCATGCAGCATTCTGGCTCATGAGTAATATCGTTGCAATATTTCTTATAACAATTTGTTATCAGCATACATTATGGTTTCATTGAAAATCTCAAGCTTTTTTCGACTATTATTTTAGTATTAATCCCAAGAGAAGCGCGGGGAGTGGGATTCGAACCCACGAGTTCTTTCGAACATGGGATTAGCAATCCCACGCCCTACCAGGCTAGGCGACCCCCGCTTAGGTGATGATTTAGATTTTTTGCTATTATATTAATTGTGTAGACGATTACATATATTCAATTGATTGAAGGCAGCCATGACAAATTTTTCATTCTTCTGCTAAAAAGATTATAAAATAGTCATCATGTGTTATTATATTATCTTTGAATCTGAGGGAATCCAATGAAATTTTTAGGCGAGCAATAATAAAATCTTATTTTGAAGTCGAATTGTTAAAAATTGATTATCATAAATCAAATGTTAGACACCCTCTCATAAAAGACGAAGGATTCACTGTAGAGGATAAATTACATCTTTATTTTGATCTTATGACAGGTAATGATTATCCTGACGGAGACGAATGGTTTGGTGTTGAATATCTTTTCCCATATAATATTAAGTTGCCAGATACTCTTATTGGCCCTGATTATTTTACGACTATATATGTTGCCGATGCAAAGCATTTTTGGAAGCACAAGGAGTTAGTTCGATTTAAATATGGAAAATCAAAGAAGCTCGTTGAATCTCTTGATTTTATAAATAAGAAATATAGAGAATTAAGTAGAAGTTTATACGATTCATCAATTATTGATCAAATAACAAAATAATTCAGATAAATTTACAAGTATCAAGTATAAAGAATATCAAAGCTTCGATATTCTAATCCGAACTATCCCATTGAGATATTCTATTTTGTCAATTTTGATATTTCCATCTTGAATATCGGATATTCTAACGTTTATGTCATATTTTCTCTGACCGCTGGTAAATATCCTTACACTCTGAGTGTTTGGGTCATAGTTTGCCTGTACATCTGTCTGCGATGCCAGTCCTGGCATTTCGGCAATAATTTCATAAAAGTTAGATCCCTTGATGACTTCTGGTTGAGTATGAATAGTCATGTCGGGGATATTATTAATTTTTTGCCGATCCGTTGGGGGATATCGCATTTGAGGCGTTACCATTCCATATCTAGGAACAACGTTCTTCAATAAGTATCCAGTCAGTAATCCCGCAAGAAAGCCTCCTATATGTGCAACATAGGCCACTCCACCAGATTGGTTCAATAGGCTAAAGATAACCTGCATTATAAACCAAAAAGGAATGTATGCTACGGCCGGTATTCTTACAGTTGTAATAAAAAATGCGGCAATTACCGTAAATATCTTTGCTCTTGGAAATAGAACAAGATATGCTCCCAGTACCCCCGAAATTGCCCCTGATGCACCAATAGCTGGAACTGATCCTTCGCCTGTAGACATGGTGAAGAAACTGTGCGCGAATGCTGCTGCTAAACCCCAACCAATGTATATAAGTACAAATTTTATTCGACCAAATTTATCCTCAATATTATCCCCAAATACAAATAGAAATAACATGTTACCTATTAGGTGAGCTACACCAGCATGAAGAAACATTGAACTGACAGCCGAAAATATATCACCTTGAAGAAATTTATATGGAATAGCGCCATAGTTTTGCAGCAAAGTATTCGTTGCAGCTTCATTGGAAAAATTTGCTGTAACTATCACCTCTCCTAAAAAAACAATAGCATTGATGGCAATCAGCAAATAAGTAACGTACGGTCTACCGTGGATTCTTTGGGTGTCATCATGAAGTGGAAACATGTTTATCGTCTACGGACTCTAATTGCCAAAAAGGTTGAACTTTGGCATGTCTCCACCTTTTTCACTGTGAGCTTTCCTGATATGTCTTTTTAATCGTTCTTTGTCTTGAAATTTCATATCACAATACTTGCAGGCTATCAGCTTAGGTTCCTCGTCTGTTTTGTCATGATTGAACCATTTCATAAATAATTTACAGGATAATCCGCTTCATTAAAGTTGTGCTGAAGCTTGCTTATTTTTTGTCTCACTAGTTACGTTTGTTGAGTTAAAATATGAGAATCAAGCTAAATATCTGGATGCAAGTAGGATAGGTTTTTAACACCCTTTGAAAAATTTAATTTAACGATTTAATGTCAGAAGTTGAAGAAGTAATTCAGTATAAATGGGGTGTAGCCCATATTTTTAGCAGTTATAATAACACTCTAGTTCATATCACCGATATCAGCGGGGCTGAAACGATAGCCTTTAGTTCAGGTGGGAGGCATGTAACTGCCGATAGATATGAATCATCTCCGTACGCTGCAATGAAATCTGCAGTAGCCGCGGCGGATATTGCAAAAACGAAAGGTATCAACGCTTTGCATATTAGAGTAAGAGCCGTTGGAGGCGTAGGACCGAGAATTCCAGGACCAGGTGCTCAGGCTGCAATTAGGGCTCTCGCCAGAGCAGGATTTAGGATAGGCAGAATTGATGATGTAACTCCAATTCCTCATGATACGACGAGGAAACCCGGTGGCCGCAGGGGAAGAAGAGTATAAATCCTCAATTTTTTGGGGTATTATGTTTGCAAAATTTTATTTTGCAAAATGGATAAATCCTTTATCGCTAACATGCTTGCGAATTCCATCTTTTTCATAGAAAACATTTCCTCCGCCTGTTGATACGTCACCAATATGAAATACATGGATTCTGTGCTTTTTAGCCTCACTTAACATTTTCTTGAAATTTGTCTTTGGGATTGTAGCAACAGTTTCATATTCTTCTCCACCAAAAAATATCAAATCCTCGATCCTGACGGAATTTAAACTGGCAAAATGAAGCAATTCCTTTGGTTTAGGGATATTATTAATAATCAAGTCAACCTTGTTACTTTGTCTAGCAAGTTCGTATAACGAGGAAGATAGCCCATCACTAGAGTCAATTGAAGATGAAAAATATTTTGCAAGCCGGAATCCGAATTCAATTTTCGGTTTTGGGAATGTTACGGACTTCAGAGATTTTGCTTTAAATTTTTTTTCGGCCTTCAAGTGAGATAATATTATTTTCAAGCCTGATGAGGTATATCCAAATTTTCCGGATGTTACTATCAAATCACCGGCCTTTGCACCGTTTCTACTCGGAATTTTATTGCGTGGTAACGAAGTAATGCCTACCATATTACAATCGATAGTTAACTCTTTAGATTCATTAGTATCTCCCCCCAATATTGGTACTTTGTACTCCTTTGATGCAAGCGAAAATCCAGTCGCCAGACCAATTATGTCCTTTTTTGAATATTTTCTTGGGATTCCAATAGAAATGAGACATGCATAGGGTCGTATACCTTTAGAAGCAAAATCGCTTACACATGCTAATATACTCTTTCTTGCTATTTGCCATGGTTTCATAATTTTTGGCACATCGGTGCTTTCAACTAACATATCACTCTTTAACACAAGGTTTATCCTGTTGGTTTTAATTACTTGCTTTATCATGTTATAATTTAGCGGAGAGATTACCACATCATCTCCCTTTACCTCATCAAGTAATGAGTTATTGAAATATGAAATAAAGAGATCTATTATTTCTCTTTCATTTAATCTCTTCATAAATAGACAATACCTTTTGTTTGACTTCATTAAAAAGAGTTAGGACATTATCCGGAGTGGATTCTACTGAAATTCTAACAGCATGTTCTGTATTAGAGGATCTTATTAGAATCCAAGAATTATCATCAATCATTATTTTCATACCATCCATCTTTACTGTGTCATAGGATTCTTTCTGAAATTTGTCTTCAAATTTTTCTATTACTGGCTTTTGCAAACTCGATTCCATAGGAATTTTTGATCTAATAGTTGAGTATTTCGATGCAATTTCCATACAATAGTTGTATAGATTATCACTCAATGAGGAAATAATTGTGCTGGCCAAGATTCCATCTCTACACATGTCAAATTTAGGCATAATAAATCCGGCACTGCTTCCCTCACCACCTGCATCCGCATTTAATCGGATTATTTCCTTTACCACATTGGCTTCTCCAACCTTCGAATGAAATAAAGACCCACCATATTCAGTTATAATGCGTTTAATACCATTGCTAGTATCTAAACTGGCAACAAATTTTTTTGCCCCATGATCTAAGACACTTGCAATGCATAGTAAAAGTGTAAGATCTGGTGAAAGTTTGTTACCTTGTTTATCTACTACTACAAGTCTGTCTGCATCCATGTCATATGCAAATCCCAAATCTAGCTTTTTAGACAATACAAGCATTCTTAGTTCAAGTAAGTCATCTGTTGTAGGATCAGGAGATCTTGATGAGATGCCTGGAATGTCATTAATTGTGTAGAATTCTTGATTTAATGAATTATATAAATTTGGAATATATGAAGACATGGCTCCTCCTCCAGGATCCAAGCCGATTATCTTTCTTTTTTTTCCATTGACTTGAAAGTATCCATTCTTTCTCAATAATTCAAGAATATCGGGTATATAGTTTGAATTTAACTTGTACATTTCTCCAAATTTCTTGCTTGATAGAATTTTTTCTTGTTGAATTAAATCAAGTTCTTTTTCAAAAATTCCCCTTCCATTAATTATGAATTTTAGACCATTCCACTCAAAAGGATTATGGGATGCTGTTACTATTATACCGTTACTATACTTTAGTGATTCATGAAATACGAACGGCGTTGGAGCAATCCCCAAATCAAGAACATCGACTCCTTGTTCCATAATTGCTGCTGATACTGTTTTAAGAATTAAATCGCTTGAAGGTCTTGTGTCTCTTGCGACCAGACATTTAATATCTGTTTTAGTAGAATTATTAATGAGAAATGACGCAAATAATCTTGAAAAATTAATAATGGTATGTAGATTCAAATCTTGTCCAAAGATACCACGAATACCAGAAATTGAAATTTTCACTTTTAAAAACTTGAATTTTCAACTATTTAATCTTGCTTCACAATAATAAGAAATTCAATGGCATGTACTAAAATACTCTATAGAATTAGAAAATAGTTAAATTGGCTAACTTAATGAAAATGTAACCATGACCTGCCTCTATAGCTCAGTTGGTAGAGCGAAGGTTTCGTAAACCTTAGGCCGTGGGTTCGAGTCCCACTAGAGGCTCTCTAACAATATGCCAATATTTTTAAAACTTTAGTGGTATTTCCTATGTAGATGATCCTTGAGGATAGTAGTTGATAAAAGAGAAAGAAACAGTGGAATTCCAGAATTGCTGAAACAATCAGGGGTTTTTGTAGACTTTGCTACATTGAAAGTTGGGGATTATATTGTATTCGACAATGTAGCAATCGAAAGGAAGACTATTTCTGATTTGTTAAGTTCTTTTTACGATGGAAGATTATTTATTCAGTGTTCGCAACTCATAAAACATTTTTCTTCACCGCTCTTAATTGTTGAAGGAAATATTATTGAAGATCTGAAATCTGATTCTAACAGATCCTTTCGAAGCTATGACCAAAAAATTCAGTTAGTCTATGATTCACTTATTACGATAGTTTTAGATTTTAAGATACCTTTAGTTTATACGCCAAACGTCGAACATACAACTAATTTTCTCATTGCTATTGCAAACAAGCTATCAAAAAAATATTCATACGGACCCCTTTTACGAAAAATAAGAAAGCAGACCTCAGAACAAATACAGCAATTATCTGTTCTATCTTCCTTGCCTGGAGTAGGTGGCATGTTTGCAGTAAAAATGCTGAAAGAATTCAATACTCCCAAGAGAGCATTAAATGCATCTGCTGCAGAACTAGCGAAAATCCCTGGGTTTGGAACTGCGCGTGCTCAGAGAATACGTAAAATATTGGACAACGCATACGAAGATGTTGACAAAGAAAGTCAGAAAACATTACTGGAACATATCAAGTAGTTACTTAAATCAAATTCCCGTCACTTTTTAATTCAGCAATTATTCGCATCAAAGTATCATAGTCAATATCCATATTGTTAAGAATCATTGCTTGATCTAGTTTTTTGTTTTTTTGAATAAAGCGTTTTACTTGACCTTTGAGTTTTTGATATTTTCTATCTTGGATATTAATCAATTTACAATTATTACATTGGATTTTGAATTAAATCTAATAGCTAGATTCATCAAACAAGAAAAAATAGATATTTTAATTTTAAATTAAGTGTAGGCCTGTCAATAAACAGCGTGTACTGCGTCCTTTACTTCTTTAGATAATTCTCGGTATCCATCCTTGTCTATAATGACAGCATTGATATTGTCACCGGTTCCGGAATTTCTTCTAATAGCAGCAGCTATTGCATGTATTGCAATTTTGTATGCTTCATTTACACTAAGGTCTTTTTTGTATTCTGACTCCAAGTATCCATATGCAACCGGAGAGCCGCTGCCTGTTGAGATAAACTTTTCAGTAGTCATGGAGCCGAATAGGTCAATGTTGTATATTTGTGAGCCGTCACCATTCTTGTCAAATCCCGCCATGATTATTTGTACGTAATAAGGATAGTATCTCTGGTTGAAGAGAACATTAGAACACAACCTTGCGGCAGATTTAACAGGAATCAATTTTTGGTTGTTTGATAATCTGTACAGATTTGCATTATACCTCAAAAGATCGACCAAATTTTGGGCATCAGCGACACCCCCAGCAATTGTCATGCCTAAATGTTCATCTATCTTTTGAATTTTCATAACATTTCTATCTACAATAAAATAACCAGCACTAGCTCTTGTGTCGGCTGCCAAGACAACTCCATCCTTGCATGTCAAAGCACAGGTAGTTGTTCCTTTCTTTATATGGTTCATAACGTACTCTTCATAGTTCTTATTGTCAGGCTGAAACATTAGAACTAATTTCTATGAATACTAAATTTAAGCATTGTCACTTTGTAGTTTAATTTTTATCACATATCGGACGCTGTTAGAAATATGATTATATTCGGAATCAACTATCAGTAAGTTGATAATGGGAAAAACGCTCTTTGATAAGGTTTGGGATAGTCATGTGGTTATAGACGATGAGAGTAAGAATGCTGGCGACGCAAATGGCCCTTCATTAATGTATGTTGACCGTCACTTAGTACATGAAGTTACCTCCCCTCAAGCTTTTGCGAGTCTAAAACAAACTGGCAGACAGGTAAGACATCCCGAATTAACCATTGCTACGACAGACCACAATGTATCGACTGAAAATAGAACACTTCCCATAGTTGATAGTGTATCGAAGATGCAATTAGAAACGCTGGCAAGAAATTGCAGAGAATTTGGGATAACTATCTATGATATTAATAGTCCGGAACAAGGTATAGTTCATGTAATTGGACCAGAACTTGGTTTCACATTGCCTGGTACTACCATTGTTTGTGGTGATAGTCATACATCAACGCATGGTGCGTTTGGAGCTCTTGCCTTTGGAATTGGAACAAGCGAGGTAGAGCATGTTCTTGCTACTCAATGCATATGGATGTATAAACCAAAATCTTTCTTGATCAATATTGAAGGCAATCCGAGAAAAAATCATGCTATAACCTCTAAGGATATCATACTCAAAATTATTCGTAAAATAGGTACAGATGGTGGCACTGGTACTGTAATTGAATACCGAGGAGACATGATTTCTAGATTATCAATGGAACAGCGAATGACCATATGCAATATGTCTATTGAAGGGGGGGCGAGAGCTGGGTTAATTGCACCTGACGAAACTACATTCAATTATCTAAAGGGAAGAAGATATGCTCCCAAAGAATCAGAATTAGAAAGATTGGTAAAGTTTTGGAGAGCAAATTTGAAAAGTGATTCAAATGCAAAATTTGATCGAGTTGAAACGATTAATGTTACTGATCTTGCGCCCCAAGTCACCTGGGGTACAAACCCGTCTATGGTTGCTGACATAACCGACTCAATCCCTTCTCCGGAGGAATTTGCGCAAGGAGATGAGAACAAGATGAAGCTGGCCGTGAGAGCACTGGAATACATGAATTTAGAACCAGGAACGCCCCTGACTGATTTGCACGTAGATAGAGTCTTTATAGGATCTTGTACTAATTCACGATTAGAAGATCTGATTGAAGCATCATTAGTTGTTAAGGGAAGAAAGGTGTCAGCCGAAGTAAGAGCCATGGTAGTTCCAGGATCACAGAAGGTCAAATCAGATGCTGAAAAGCTTGGACTGGATACAGTTTTCAAAGATTCAGGTTTTGAATGGAGGGAATCAGGTTGTAGTATGTGTCTTGGAATGAATCCAGATATTTTATTACCAGGTGAACGTTGCGCAAGTACGTCTAATAGGAACTTTGAGGGCAGACAAGGTGCTGGCGGAAGAACACATCTTGTAAGTCCTATAATGGCTGCAGCATGCGCAATAGAAGGACATTTTGTTGATGTAAGAGATTGGTTGTAATCTGGTGATACATGTGGAATGCTTTGTTGATATCAAAAGCCAAATGATTCCGTTGGACATGACAAACGTAGATACTGATCAGATAATACCCAAGCAATTTCTTAAACTCATTGAAAAAAGTGGATATGGTGGCTTTCTTTTTTATGATCGGCGTTTTGACCATGATGGAAAACCTAAGAATGATTTTATTCTCAATGACCCAAAATTCGAACAAAGACAAATCTTATTGACACGAGATAACTTTGGATGTGGAAGTTCTAGGGAACATGCTGTTTGGGCGTTGTTTGATTATGGTATTAGGGTAGTAATCGCTTCTTCATTCGCAGATATATTCTATAATAATTGCTTTAAAAGAGGATTATTACCAATATATCTCAGTCAAAATGACATTGAATTCCTTTTTAGTGTAGTCAACAACTCGGACATGTCCGCAGAAATCAGTTTACAAAAACAAATAATTTCCATTGCGGGGAAAAAAATAAATTTCAATATCGACTCGACCAGGAAGAAAATGCTATTGGAAGGCATAGATGAAATTGGTTATACCTTAGGTTTTGAGGATCAAATTCTTAATTATGAAAAATCTTTCAAGGCAGCAGATTACAATAAATATTTAGTTTAGGAAATCCAACTCCATAGCTAATTTTTTAGTGCATACAGTTACTGGATTTGGATTGGAATTTTCATCTATGATCTAGATGTGAGATCTAAGATGCGAAATCTAAAGAGCAATACTTGGATATTTCTCGATGGTATTAGCTTTATCTAAATTAATTATTTAATACTGTAAAAATAAAATTAAAAAATAGAAGTTTTGTGAAAAATTCTAGCCTTCTTCCCAACCCTTGTCGAATACACCGTTCTTGTGTAAAGGAACTGGTTGTCCTGCTGTGTATTCCATTGGTCTCATCCAGAATATAGCATGAGTTGGACAAACGCCTACACATGCGCCATCTGAAATGCATCTTTCAGGATAGAATACGAAAGCTTTACCTCTCTTCCATCCCTCAACTGGTTTTACCCTTAATACATCTGGACCAAGAGCAGTACAAATTTCGACACATAGTGCACAGCCGATACATCTTTGTTCATCAACATCTGGAAGTATTGCAATAGGCAATCTACTAAATCACTAAAGGAGCATATGTTCGAAACTATTTAAACACTATGCTTAATGCAAAACACTGTTATAAAAAATCTAGAACTAATAAAAAAGAAAATGGATAAGTTGACTACTTGTTCATCCTTAAGACGTCAACTTGGCCGCTGTGAAGCCAATCCTTCAATTCATCGTGACTTGGTTTTGCATCGTGTTTTCCAGCTAGATGAAGATGAAGTAAAACATAGTTAACCTGGTTTAACAATGGTTTGTTTCCTTCATCACCTTTACGAGCTTTTGTCTTCAGATCAGCGGGAACAGAATTCCACCATTCATCAAATTTACGCATACTGAAAAGTCATAGAAGAACTTTATAAGCCTTTTGGCAATTTGATACTAAACAACTTTGTCAATTGATTGAGCAAATTGCTCATTATTTAAAATTAAAATAATAGGTTAAATTTGAGTAAAATTTCTAATCTACTAATGTATGCCATTCCAAATTAACGATCTTCGAGGAGCATACTTAAAATACAAAGAGTTCAAGAAAAATAGCAAATTTACGTTTCATGAACGTTTCATATTTCCATATATTTGCGGTACGTATTTTGGTTATCGAAAAGTAGATGTTCTGCGTGTGGTTGCAATAGCAAAATCAATTTCTCCTAATCCGAGGTATTTGGATGTGGGATGTGGATATGGAGATTTCTTGGAAAAAATTAGAGAATTTATACCAAATGCTATTGGTATAGAAAAGGACGCTGGAATTTTCTATGAATTTAACAG
>Ga0207689_10001076_pt1 | contig 26341 bp, 39 predicted proteins | sample KBSMisM52_FD_184312 | JGI IMG/M metagenome (GOLD analysis project Ga0207689, IMG submission 184312) | Miscanthus rhizosphere microbial communities from Kellogg Biological Station, Michigan, USA - KBS Miscanthus M5-2 (SPAdes) (version 2) | ecosystem: Host-associated > Plants > Roots >...
CGAACGGGTAGTCAGCGAGCACGCTCGCCGGGATGCGTCGCTGGCTCAGCTATATCGCGCCCGTACAGGCTTCGAGTTTTGACCCTTCGGCGCAACAGCTCAGCGAGGCGATTTGGGAAGGCTCTTCACTGTCAGCTCGCCGACCTTCTGGCCCATCGCGGTGCCAATCTCCGTCGAGTTGCGATAATGCACCCCGTCGTAGATGCGAGCCACTGCGACTTCCTGCGTGAAATCACCGACGGTGTTCCACGTGCGCACCGCGCCGGCCGCGGTTGGACTGGACGAACTCAACTGCGGCGCGGCGCCGCTGCCGATCTCCGCTTGCAATACAGCGCCGAGCGAGGCCGACACGATGCAATGTGCACACGGATACTCGGGATGCATCGGCGTGTCGATAAAGGGCGTCCAGCCGGGATCGCGGGCATCGCCCTCGGCGTTGCGTATCGCCGTGACCGGTCGCCAGAAGTTATAGGTGTACTTGGCGTCGAAGACGGCGATCAACGCATCGTCCATGGCCATTGCGGCTGCGGCCAACAGGCGTGCGTTGTCGGTGATGTCGCGGCCGGGCATGTTCGCGACGGAGCGCGCGACGGGCCAATACACGGCCGGAGCCGTCGCTTCCCAGAACTTGGCGACGGCGGTCTGTTCCGGCGTGCGCTTGGCACTGTTGATCCCGCCGAGCGCCTTGATCTCGTCGAAGTCCCGCTTCCACACGTCGCTTGTCAGGCTGGGCGGTGGGCCCGGACGAAACTGGTCGCCGCTAGTCATCACCCACGGTCGGCGCTTGCCCCAGTGCGGCACGGCCGGAAACGCCGTTGGCACATAAACGCCGGCGACCGTGTAGGGGCGATAGGTGTTGGGCGCGGTCGCCCCGTCGCTGGCACATGACGCGACTACGGCATCCGCCGCCTGTTCGCCGACGGCGATGCCATCGGACTTCGCACGAACGTCGGGCAGCGGCCGCAAGGCGGCTTGGTAATCCGCGTCGATCGCGGCCTGCTGTGCAGGCACGAGCTTGAGCAGCGCGGTTCGCGTTGCCGCGGCAATCGCAGCGTCCACCGATGCGCCCGGCGCCGCCGTGATCTTCACACGCGACGTGGGGTAGCGCCCGCTGATCGCGTTCGCGGCCTCGAAGACCGACACTTGGACGATGGCCATCACCCTCACAGCGACCGGGGTCGACGGAATCTTGGACGCGATCTCGGCGGCTTTCGCGTTCGAATCGGTCACCATGTCGGCGTGGGCGCACGGTGCTGCGGCCAGTGCCACGCCGGCGATAGCTACCATCCATGCACGAGCTCGCCGGCTACCGCACGGTTCGTTCCTGGGATGAGGCATTGCGACGTTGCGCGCACTCGTGGCGCCTTGAAATTTGGGCATGATGTCCTCCCAGTCGCTCGCGCTCCGCCGTTGCGCGGGAAAGTATCATCAGACTGCCCATCCGGTAAGTCAATAGTCAGCGCACACCTTCGTGCGGACAGCGCAGGAAGCAGCGGAACGACAACTAGTCCGCATGCTGACGCCACGTAGGACGACGACGGGTTCCACAACGAGCCAACCGGGAGGGAACCGGCGTTTCGCAATCGATTCAAACCTTCACATGCGCTCGTCCGCATGGGAGGTGGGCCGAACGCCGGACCCGCAAATTTTAAATCGTTCAAGGAGACATCATGAGACATCCCAACGCATCCCAGGCCGTCGCACTCGCCGCCGCCATGTTCCTGTTCGCTGGCGGCGCTGTCGGCGCGGACACTTCTACCGTGACAAAGGAACGTACGACGACGACTGAGTCCACGCCGTCCGGTGCGACCACCACGACGACCACCACCAAGACGTACTCGAAGACCGATTCCCCGGAGGTCGTCTACAAATCGATCGACGTTGATAATCGCGGTTATGTGACACGGACGGAAACCCAGCGTATCCAAGGATTTGGTGACGCGTTTGACAAGGCCGACAAGAATCACAGCGGCCGCCTGACGCGCGAAGAGTTCAACAGCGCGTGGACCGAATACAAGTCCATGAATTAATGCTCCGCCGCACCCCAACGCCTCGGCGCCGCGTTGCGACCCGAGGCGTTGGTTCGTCCGTGGTTGCGCGCTATACCTGTTCGTAGCAGCATGCGCGGATGGCCCCGCCGGTTCAACCGCCTGAATCGCTATTATTCGATCTCGGCGGCGTCATCATCGACATCGATTTCAGCCGAGCATTTCGGGCGTGGCAGCCCATTTCAAACCTGTCCTTCGACAACATTGCCGAGAAGTTCAAATTCGATGCTCAGTATGAAAGGCACGAACGGGGCGAGATCACGTCTGCCGAGTACTTCGAGCACCTGCGCTCGACGTTGTCCCTGAGCGGAGACGACGCGCGGATTTGCGCAGGTTGGAACTCCATCTACGTTGGTGAGATCCCGGAAACCGTGGCATTGATCCGATCGGCACGCGAGGGCCTGCCATGTTATGCCTTCACCAACACAAACGCCGCGCACCAGGCAGCTTGGTCGGCACAGTTTCCCGCAGTCACGCGTTTGTTTGGCCGCATATTCGCGTCGCACGAGATTGGACGCAGGAAGCCCGAGAGGGAGGCATTCGAACACATTGGACGCGCACTTGGTGTGAGGCTTGATTCGATCATGTTCTTCGACGACCTGATTGAAAACATCGAAGGGGCGCAATCGGCTGGACTGCAAGCCGTTCACGTTCGCTCGCCGCGCGACGTCAGGAATGCGCTTCAGGCTATCGGTTGTGTACGCTAATCGGCACTAATCGTTGGGCAAGGGCGCGCGTCGAGTGCCGAGGGGGAAACATGCTGAGAGGCGGATGTCTGTGTGGCGCAATCCGATACGAGATCGTCGGTCCGGTCGGAAAAGCCCTGTACTGTCATTGCTCGATGTGCCGCAAGGCGCACGGTACCGCTTTTCGGGCGAGACTTTCGGTTCCACTGTCGTCGTTTCGCTTTGTTCAGGGCGAGGATCTGTTGACGAGTTACCGCTCGTCCGCGGACACGATAAGGAGGTTCTGCCGGATATGTGGTTCACCACTCGTGAACTCCTGGGACCCCGAGCCGGACAGCTATGGATTGGCCATGGGCTCGCTGGACGATGACCCTGGGGTAAGGCCGTTGTGCCACGAGTTCGTAGGCTCGAAGGCGCCGTGGTACGAGATCACGGACAACTTGCCGCAGCATCGGGGGTTTCCGGAGTCCTGACGTGCCAGAACGCATGCGCGTCGCACTCGGGCTCAAGGCACGCACCGGCCGGGCGATTCTCGTCGCGATCGGGGCCCCAGATCCGGCGCGCGTTCTCCAGCGCACGGAACTCAAGCTGCTTCCTTCGGGAGACTTCGCGCCCTACCACGCGGCCGAAGGGCTCCCTTCGGCTGCAGCGCACAAGCGCGTCGACCGCAGCATCGCCGCAGCACATCGACTCGCCGAAGAGGGCATACGCAACGCAATCGAGACCTTGGCAGGCGCCGGCCACGAAGTGTGCGGTTGTGGAGTGCTCGTCGGAGGGGACATGCCACCATGGAGCACTGACGAGATCCTGGCCGTTCACGTCCGGATGCATCATGCGGAGGGTTTACTCTTCCGCGAAGTTCTCGTTGCAGGAGCACGCGCATGCGGGCTCGTCCCGACTACACTTCGCGAAAAGGCAGCGTTGGATGAAGCGACGTCCATGCTCGGCCTCAAGCGTGCAGACCTGGACTCCCGGCTCCTCGCGCTCGGCAAGACAGTCGGCGCTCCGTGGGGCAAAGACCAGAAGGAAGCGGCTGCGGCTGCACTCGTTGCATTCGCAAACGCACGCAGGTCTAGTGCCGCCTAGCTCAAATTGTCGCCACCTCGAAAGGATGTCCCTCATGCCCGCCTACCTGATTGCCGAGCGCATCATCACCAACAAGCAGAAATTCGACGAGTACCGCTCTTGATCACACCTGACCTCTCGCTTAAATGTCCCCACTGCGGACGTCCTGCGATGAGCCTTGGACGAAAGGCGGGCCTCAGCCCTGGCCGTGTCGTCGGTTGTCAGTCGTGCGGGAAGCCGGTAACGGCACATCCGATCGCTATCTTTGCAGCAATCCCGGCGTTTCTCGGTGGATTCGCGGCTCTTCATTCCGGATCGTTGCTGCCTGGATCTCTGTACGTCGTGTTTGGGGTTCTAGCGATGGCACTCATTCAAACCTTCCTGATTCCCCTAATCAAGAGCGATGCCTAGCACCACACGTTGACCGCGTTTGGCAATGGACGGAGGTGTACACATGGCGACGATTCACAAGGAAGTTGAGATCGCTCAAGACAGGGCCCTGGTTTGGGACGCGATCCGGGACGTGGGGGCCATTCATAAACGATTGGTCCCGGGATTCGTAGTCGAATGCAGGCTCGAAGGTGACTCCCGTATCATCAAATTCGCAAACGGCATGGTGATACGTGAAGTGATTGTCACTGTCGACGACAAGTCATATCGACACGCCTGGTCCGCGCGGGGTGAGCCATTTACTCATCACAATGCCTCCGTTCAGGTCTTTGCGGAAGGCGCGACGAAGTGTCGAGTCGTGTGGATAGCGGATCTGCTGCCGGATGAGCTCACCGAAACTGTAGAGAAAATGATTTCGCAGGGGTTGGACGTGATGAAGCGAACGCTCGAAGGCAGCACAGCCCGTACGTAGCACTCGTCACCTCAAAGCCAGCTTTTAGGAAGTCGCCATGCCCAAGATCGACGTTTCTGCCGTACCGATTCGTGTGGGCACCGGTTATCCCGAGCCCTTCAACGACGCTTGTAGCGGCCGTACCCGTAAGCGCCTCGGTGACGCCGGACTGCTCAGCGATTTCGGCGTCAACCTGATGACTTTGCCTCCGGAAAAGTGGTCCAGTCAGAGGCACTGGCACAGCCACGAAGACGAGTTCGTCTTCGTTCTCGAGGGCGAGTTGACCCTGGTTGAGGACGAGGGGACAACGGTGCTGCGAGCCGGAGACTGCGCCGCCTTTCCCAAAGGAAGCGGAAATGGACACCACCTCAGGAATCTTTCCTCGGACTTGGCGGTGTACCTCGAAGTCGGTTCTCGCCACCCTGATGACCTGACAACGTGTTCCGACGTCGATATGATGAGTTCGAACAGGGACGGCCGGTTTGTCCACAAAGACGGGATGCCTTATGCAAATGTACCCAGCAAGTGATCTCGGCGCGTGCTGCTAGTCCGCACCCGGACTGCCTCGTTGCTCGCTTGCCATTGCCCAAGTCCATTTTTGATTGGAGTTCCATGCGCTACGGTCCGTTGATCCTCGCTCTGTTTCTCATCAGTCCGGGGAGCGCGTTCGCAGACAAGCCCTCGACGAACGCCGGCACACCACCGGGGCTGGCCAAGAAGGGCGGCGTACCTCCGGGTCTTGCGAAGAAAGGCGGGTTACCGCCCGGTCTCGCCAAGAAATTCGGGACGGCACCACCAGCGCGCGCCTACATCGCCCTCGATCCCGCGCATGATGATCGCGCATGGTTCCTGATCGACGGTCGCTGGATTCTCAAGCAGAAATTTGATTCAAGCGTTCGCGTCGAAGTTCGCAACGCCATGACCTTTGAACCGGTTCCGCCACCAGTGCCCTTGCCATCGCTCAATATCGCATTTCGCGTGGTGCTTTTTGAATAGTTTCGTGGGTTTGTTCGGGCACCGTAGCCCGGAAAACGCTGCCTTTATCGCTGCCGCCGCCATCGCGACCGCACTGGTCGTACTCGCGTTCATTGCCGCCCCTCGCGCGTGCGCGGGCGGCTTCGAGTCCTATTTCTGGTGTGGCGCCGCGGCCCTCCTTTTGCTCTCCGGCCTGCCCCTCGTTACGCACAGGAATCGCTCCACCCTGGTCCGCGTTGCGCTGGCATTTGGGTTCCTCGCCTTCGGCGTCGGCGCGTGGCTCGTTGGCCTGTTCGCCGCAAATGTCCGTTTCATTTGCGGGTTGGGCTATTTATAGCAGGCCGCGATGCTGCGCATTTTCGACGCTCACGTCCACCCGCTTAACCGCGAAACGGATACCCTCGCATCCCTCGAATATGCCTGACGACGAAGGACGCCTCGCCACGGCACTGGCGACTGCAATAACGCGGAACTGGCCACCGCAAGTTGATTGCCGCGTGTGCGGCGCGCGAATCGAGACCGGTGCCGCGCAACGCTTCACTTGTTCCGCGATGTTCACCACTGCGACGCTGGAGCGTTTGCAGTGTCCGGAGTGCGACGTGATCTTCGGGCCCTGGTCCTTGATTTCGGCCGACCCTGGAGCGCTCGGTGAACTCTATAACCTTCTTTATCGCGTGTATTCGGAAGGTACGACGATAACGTGGCAGGAAAAGGCCTTCTACTTGATGAATCCTGCCCGCCACGGCGTGTACATGAACTACGCAAGCGGAGAATGGCTTGCAGGAGTGCGCCGTCTACGGGCGATCGGCTGGAACGTGTGGGGTTATGAGCCTCACCTGAATACTGCGCGCTGCCGTCCCGATCGCGCGTCCGGTCTTGTCGACCGGATCGAGGACACTGGCACCACCGCGTTCGACGGAATCTTCACCCACAATTTCCTGGAGCACCCCCAGAATCCGCGGGCCTTCTTCACGGACCTGCACGGGCTACTGAAGCCTGGCGGCGCTATGGTTCACTCCACGCCGTGCTTTGAACTGCGCTTCGATGCCAGCCCATTCCACCTCTACTTTTTTGTCGGCCGGTCATTTGCAACGCTGTGCGCCGGAACCGGTTTCGATGTCGTCGAGCGGCTCGAAAGCGATCGCGAAGATCCCGGGTCTTTCGTCGCAATCGCGCGCTGCCGCAAGACATGAACTAACCCGTTGGCCGCCAAGCCTTGTGGGCATTTGTGATTCGTGGCCGACGTCGGTGCGGCGCGACGGTTACCTCAATCGATAGCTGAGCTCGCGTTCATGCGCACCGAAGGACTCGTCAAGTCATGGAATGATGACCGTGGTTTCGGATTCATTGAGCCGATCCACGGCGGTCAAGAGATCTTCGTTCACATCAAGGCATTTCCACCTCGGGCGGGACGGCCCCGTGTGGGTCAGTACGTATCTTTCGAGATCGAACAAAATAAGGAGGGAAAGAAACGCGCCAAGAATGTGGAGCTCCTCAGAGCTGTACGCAGCGGCGCGCCACGAAGATTCAACGCCACATCGGATTGGGGAACCGTTTCCCTGCTTGCGATTCCCGCCTTCCTCTTTCTATACGGCATTGTCGCCGTTCTTTGGCGTGTGCCAAATTTGGTGGCTGGTGCCTATTTCCTGTTAAGCGTCGCGTGCTTCGCTGCATATGCGGCAGACAAATCGGCCGCGAAGTCGGAAGGCCGGCGCACGCCCGAAAATACACTCCTGGTTTTGGGCCTGCTCGGCGGATGGCCCGGCGGACTACTCGCGCAGCAGCTCCTTCGGCACAAGTCACTCAAAGCCTTATTTCGGAACGCATTTTGGTGGACCGTCGCCATCAACATCTGCTCGTTCGTCGTACTTAGCTCGCCGCTCGTCAATGCGTGGTCGCATCTGGCAAAATGAGTCCACCGGGGTGCAGCAGGCTATGCGACATCTCATCACTGTAGTGTTCTTCGTTGCGGCAATCGCTGCGTACCTGGGCAGCGCTAGTCCTGGCTGGATCGGCGCTCTATTCCTCGTGGGAATGCTATGCGAAGGAATCGCTTGGTTTCGCGTGTTGCGGCGCTACAAACCTCCGCCTCGTTCCTGGTAAACGCGTGCCGATTTTGCGCAATCAATAACGCACACAACACATCACGCAATCGTGCTGCCGCTCACTAATATCGCGTGTCCTGTTTGCGGATCGCCAAATGAATGCGCGCCGGCAGGCTCCGGCAGCTTCGACACACCCTGCTGGTGTACCGAGGTGACTGTTGACGCTTCGGCTCTCGTGTCGCTGCCGGAAGCCCAGCGCAATCGCGCTTGTCTATGTCGCCGGTGTGCCACGGCCGACCAATCGGCACGGCTCCACATCGATGCGGAGTCAAACCCATAACATGTCTGCCGGCGCTATCTATGACTCGATCGGGCGCGGCTACGCGCGACAACGCCGTCCCGATCCGCGCATCGCTGCCCGGTTGCACGAGGCACTCGGCGGCGCACGCTCGGTGCTGAACGTGGGAGCCGGCGCCGGCTCCTACGAGCCGCCGGACCGGCGTGTGGTCGCGGTCGAGCCGTCGGAGGTCATGCTCGCGCAGCGGCCGCCAAGCGCCGCGCCCGCCGTGCGGGCTCGCGCCGAAGCGCTGCCGTTCCCGGACCAGGCTTTCGATGTCGCGATGGCGGTCCTCACCCTCCATCATTGGACGGACCGCGCCGGCGGGCTCGCCGAGTGCGCGCGGGTGGCGCGACAACGCGTCGTGCTCCTGACTTGGGACCCGGCGGCGGATGCCTTCTGGCTTTTGCAGGAATACCTGCCATCTTTCGCGGAGGTGGACCGTCGCCAGTTCCCACCCATGGCGGCGTATGGGGAGGTGTTCGGCCCCACCGTACGGGTCGAGGTTGCGACGGTGCCGGTGCCGCACGACTGCGTCGACGGGTTTCTCGGAGCGTATTGGGCACGGCCCGCGGCGTATCTCGATCCGGTTGTCAGGGCGGGCATTTCGTCGTTCGCGCATCCCGGGGCGGAGCCCGGGCTGGAGCGCCTTCGCGCGGACCTGGCAACCGGCGCGTGGCACGCCCGGCACGGTCACTTGATCAGGTCCGACGCACTGGACATCGGTTACCGCTTAGTCGTGGCCCACTTGCCGGACCGCGCGGACTGACCCAACGTTGCAACACACCAACGCGTGCAGCCTCCCAACCAAAGAATGAACGTCGCCAGCCTGCCGGAACGGCTGTACATTCCCGCGGCCTGGATTGGGCCGCAACTCCGCAACGTTCCCGACGCGTGGCGATGGTACTTATCGACAAGCGAGGTTGCCGAGCTGGAGAACGCCGCACACGCGTTCCTTGCCCGGCACGAAGACGTGTCGCACATTCGGCCCGAGACCTTCGTTGTGAGAGAGTTGAGACCAAAACTCGAAGCGCTGCGCAAAGCACTGATCCACGGCATCGGGTTCGAGGTAATTGGTGGATTGCCCGTGGATCGAATCGGCGTCGAGCTGGCGTCGACGATCTTCGTTGGCATTGGCGCCCATCTTGGCGGTGCGCGGTCGCAAAACGCCGCTGGGCACCTGCTGGGCCACGTCCGCGACATCGGCGCTGATAGCCGCGACCCCAACACCCGCATCTATCAGACCAGCGAACGCCAGACCTTCCACACGGACTCTGCGGATGTCGTTGGCTTGTTGTGCCTGAACGAGGCGCGCCAGGGCGGCGATTCGTTGCTGGTGAGCGCGGTAACCATATTCAACGCGATCCGTCGCGAGCGGCCCGACCTGCTCCCGTACCTGTTCGAGAGCATCGCTACGGACCGGCGCGGCGAAGTCCCGGCGGGGGCGAAGCCCTTCTTTACGATACCCGTCTTCAATTGGCATGAGGGGTTTCTCACAGTGATGTACCAACGCCAGTACATCGATTCGGCGCAGCGGTTTGCCGATGCCCCGAGATTGACGGCCAATCATGTTGAAGCGCTCGATCTCCTCGACGCGCTGGCAAACGACTCCAACTTGAATATCAGCATGCGGCTCGCGCGCGGCGATATGCAGTTCGTCTACAACCACAGCCTGCTCCACGATCGTACAAGTTTCGTCGACTGGCCGGAGCCCGAGCGGCGCAGGCACATGTTGCGTCTTTGGCTCTCTGTACCTGGCGATCGGCCGCTGCCTGCGTGTTTCGCGCAGCGCTACGGGAGCACAACGATTGGCGATCGTCGCGGCGTTGTGATCGATCGCGTCGTGCGCTAGGCTCACACCTGGTCGCTCAGTCCGTTAGTACTGCATTGCAGGGAGGTCGCCAGTGCAAACATTAGTTCAGGTCGTCTGCACTCCCGGGCTAAGCGTGCGTGACGCGATAGCGAACGACGCGAAGCTGGATGCTCACGACTTCGAAATTTTATTGGAGAGAAAGGCGGGCCGTGCGCCGGGTTGGACCAAATTGCGGAGCCGGGCTCTGGGTCGCCGCGGCACGATCAACATTCAATGGAGCGCGGCAACCAAGGTACTGTCCTGTCGCGTTGTGAACCGGGGCTCCGGGAAACCCAATTTGATAATCGGGGATTTCGTCAACTTCCTGCTGCAGCGGCAGCGCCGACGAATCAAGTTGATCACGGTGTTCCCCGGATAGTCCACACCACATGACGGCGCGCATGCGCAAGTCAGACTCCCCGACGACAAAGCCGACGCTTCTCGCCGGCGGCAATCCGCAGATCGCCAAAGCGGACGGCGACAAGCCGGTGCAGGCGTACATCTCGGCCATGCCAGGATGGAAGCGTCATGTCGGGCAACGCCTAGACGCACTCATCACGAGAACCGTGCCGGGAGTTCACAAAGGCGTGCGATGGAACTCTCCCATGTACGGCATCAAGGGCCGAGGCTGGTTTGTGAGCTTTCACGTGTTCACCAATTATGTAAAGCTGACGTTCTTCCGGGGAGCGTCGCTGGAGCCTGTCCCACCGGGTGGCACTGCCAACGAGGCTCGATGGATCGACATCCACGAAGGCGACCTGGACGATGCTCTCGTCGCCAGGTGGGTCAAGCAAGCCGCGGCAATGCCGGGTTGGGGCAAGTCATAGGCGCAGCAAAAGGGGGCGTGCCCCACCCGTGCGCCGAATTACTAGTTCTGTCAGTGCAGGAGAGCCCCTATGAGACGCACGTGGACGATCATTGGCGTTGGCCATGTGGCCGACAGCTTCAAGTGGTACCAATCGCTGCTTGGCTTGCCGGAGACTGCTCCCGCCCATGACGACTTCGGACAAATCCTCGACGCGGATGGAACGGTCTTGCTCTGCCTTCACGAGTGGGGCGCCCATGAGCATCCGTCGCTGACGAGCCCTGGTTTGGCGCAGCCTGGAAACGGCCTCCTGCTGTTTTTCCGTGTCGATGACTTCGACATGGCGCTGCCAAGGGCGCGCGCGCTGGGTGTTCGGCTCGAGGAGGAGCCCCACGTGAACCCGAACACGGGAACCAGAGAGTTCTCACTCCGGGATCCCGATGGGTATTACGTCACGATCAGCGCACTGTCCGCGGCCTGACCTGGCACTCAACATATTCCAGCGTACCTAGGATATCGCCCATGAACAGCCCCCGATTCCTCATCGCGCTTACCGTGGCAAACTTCGCTGCAGTCCTGCTCAGCGTTACCAACCTGATCCGTCCGGCAATCGCGGAAGAAGCCGTCACGATCCCGGTGTTGCGTGCACGGTCACTGCAGATTGTCGACGAGGACAACCGTGTACGGGCAAGCCTCAGCGTCATACCTGCGAGCACGTCAGCGTCCGGCGCGACCATCCCCGAGACAGTCTTGTTGCGCTTGATTACCGAGCGCGGCCGCCCTTCGGTCAAGGTCGGTGCCTCCGAAGACAAATCCGGGATAAGTGTCGCGGGCCCTTCGGGAACAAAGGATTCCTACGCGATACTCGAAGCGAACGCGGATTCCAGCGCACTAAAGCTCCGGGCTGAAAACGGCCGGGAACGAGTGCTGTCGCCGTGAGCCCTGCGCGCGCGATGGGGTCTTCGCTGGAACATCGCATCGTCGAAGGCGGGTGCTTATGCGGGTCCATCCGCTACCGCGTTACCGGTGAGCCTCGCTCGTGCAGCGTTTGCCATTGTCGCAGTTGCAGACTTGCGAGCGGCGCAACTCCCGTGGCCTGGTTCGTCGTTCAACGCTCCCAGTTTGTCTTCCTGGCGGGCAAGCCCAATGCACTTCAGTCTTCTCCGCCGGTCACGCGGCGATTCTGCGGTCAGTGTGGCACGCCGCTGACGTATGAGCATACGGACGATCCAGCGGCAATCGAAATCACCACGGCGACATTGGACAACCCGGAAACGTTTCCACCGACGAAAGAAATTTGGCTGGCGCACAGAGTACCGTGGGTCGCAACGAATCCGGACCTCGAGCATGTTTCCGGGGAAAGCAGCGGCACGCACGACACGGAAATGGATGGATGCTACGCCACTGTCTGGGAGTTCGTGGTGTCCGGCTCCGCGGACACCGAGTTTCGGCAGCACTACGGTCCGAACGGCACCTGGGTAGAGCTCTTTCGTCAGGACCCGGCGTACATCGAGACACTTTTGCTGAAGGACTCCTCCGTGCCGGGCCGGTATTTGACGATCGATCGCTGGCGAAGTTCGAGTGCATACCGTTCGTTCCGTGAGCGCTTTTCCCAGCAGTACGACGTGCTCGACGCGGCCTGCCAGAAGCTCACTATCCATGAGGCCGCACTTGGTTCTTTCCTTGACCTTGCAAATGATTGATCATCTGACCGATGCGACCTAACCCGGCGGTCAAGCGGACGCCTCGCACAGAGGATTCTCGAGTGAAAACGCTCACGCGCATATTTCGCGCCATTCATGTGTTGATGGCAATTCTATTTGCCTGCGGCGCAATCACGCTCATTGTCATTGCCGCGCGAATTGGATGGGTGGCGTTCGTAGGCGGCTTGGACCGGGCAGCCGCGCAAGGGATAATCGAAGCCGTCGGATTGCTGGCTGCTGCGGTTGTCGCGTTGCAGATTGCCGAGACGATCTTCGAGGAAGAGGTCATTCGTGATGCCGACATCAGTGCGCCGACACGTGTGCGCCGGTTCTTGTCGCGATTCTTTGTGGTCATCGTGGTCGCGCTGGCCATTGAAGGTCTTGTTGCTACGTTCCGCGCGCTTCATGAGGATCCGGCGCAACTCCCGTATGCGGCGAGCATTCTGGTCGCGGTAGGTGTACTACTTGCTGCCTGGGGTTTATTCGTGCATCTCAATCGTTCTGCCGAAGAGTTGGAACCTGAAGCGATGGCGGATGCAAAGCGCGAAGACCAAAAGCTCAAGTAATCGGATGGGCTCGCCAATGACCACCGCCATGTCCGTCAGCATCGACGTGCCGAGTCTTGCCGAAGGTGTTGCCTTCTACTGCGCCGCATTTGGCCTGTCCAAGAAGTCCGAGCCTGTTCCTGGTGTGGCCGTCTTGCACGGTCTCAATGTCGAACTGTGCCTTCTGGAGAAGCCTTCCGGCTCCAAACCCTCGCCGAGTACCATCGATCGGCGCAAATTCGACCGCCACTGGACGCCGGTGCATCTCGATTTTCATGTGGACGACCTGCATGCCACCCTTGCGCACGTAGAAGCGCTTGGCGCCAAGCGCGAGCAGGTGTTCGCGCATGCGGGCCACGGGTCTGCTGCGTTCTGCAGCGATCCCTTCGGTCATGGCTTTTGTCTGCTGCAGCGGGCACGCAAACCATAATTCCGGCGACGACGAGGTATACGAACAATGGACCTTGATCAGCTTTGGAACGTGGCGGACCGGGCAAGGACCCGCGGGAAGGTGTCGCAAGGGGACTCCGCGTTCGTTCGAAAGGAGCTTCCGGCCCTGTTGTGTGACTTCCCCCACCTCAGGCTGCCGAACAAAATAAGCCACCCCGCAGGTTTCACGGTGACGGGGGCGTCCGTCGGAACCTTCGTGCGATGTGCGTCGCTGATCGCGGCGCAACGAGTGCTCGGTACGCGATACAAAGGCTCGGGGTTCTACGAAGCCATCGAGAAGGATCTGGCTTTCGGAATCATGCGGTCGCACTTCCACCTTGGCTATCCAAAAGGCGTCCACTGCTGCACATCCTGCACACTTGCGGTGTATCCGGTGCTGGCAATGAATGCCGTGCGGTACTTCGACGGTCCCGAACTGGCGAAAACCGTGCGCGCACTCATTGCAGCAAAGGCATGGAGATTCTCAAAGCCAGCCAATGCGAATTTGCTGGCGTGGTCGTTGGGAAATGACCAGCGCCGGAAGGGGAGCCATGCTTGAAGGTTCATGCCACTGCGGTGCGGTACGCTTGACGTTGCCATCTCCGCCCGAGGTGGCCACCGACTGCAACTGTTCGCTTTGCCGCCGTATCGGCGGTCCCTGGGTGTACTACGAGTTCGGACAGGTCAAGATCGAAGGCCATCCCGAATCTACGTCAGCGTACATTTGGGGCGACAAGACACTTCGGACAATTCACTGCAAAACGTGCGGCTGCGTCACGCACTGGGAGCCGCTGAACCCGACGCCGGGCGCCAAGCACGGCGTCAACCTCGGCAATTTCGACCCTCGCCTGATTGCTGCGGTCAGAGTCCGCCACTTCGACGGGGCTGACACCTGGAAATTCATCGACTGAGCATTGATCGGCGTGGCAGATCCTCCTCCGGCGTAGCGCCCATCCCACTTGAAGTACGATTCCTCAATTCTGACGTCCGGCCATTGGAGGAGCACACAGTGAAGCCCATCATGAACCTCGACGAGGTCGAATTCGACGACGTGGAAGAGAACGGCTACTACACTTCCAGCCGCGGACAAATCAGCGATCGCATCGGAGCCAGAAAGCTTGGCTACAATCTGACCGTCCTGCCGGCCGGAAAGGCCCAGTGCCCTTTCCATTGCCATCATGGCGAAGAGGAAATGTTCCTGGTCCTGGAGGGCGAAGGCGAGCTGAGGTTTGGTGACAAGCGATACCCCATCCGAAAACACGACGTGATCGCATGCCCGCCGGGCGGTCCGGAGGTGGCGCACCAGATTATCAATACTGGCACGACAACAATGCGCTATCTGGCGCTGTCATCGCTCGTTGACGTCGAGGCATGTGAGTATCCGGACTCGCAGAAAGTTCTCATCGTGGCTGGAAAGCGAGGCGACAGAAACCTCCGCAAGCTGTTTCGTGCCGAGAACACGGTCGACTACTATGACCGCGAGAGAACCGAGGAGCATTGATGATGCAGCGTTTGGGCTGGTGGGCAGTCCTCGTCGGCGGTCTGGTGGGTGGTGCGCTCGATATTCTTTTCGCAATCTCGTTCGCCGCCTATAACGGCATTCCCGCAATGCGTTTGCTCCAGTCGGTAGCCAGCGGCCTCCTGGGGAGGGACGCCTACTCCGGCGGGACCCCCACCGCGGCCCTGGGTCTGACTCTTCACTTTGCCATGGCTATTGCCTTCGCCGGCGCCTTCGTTCTGGCCAGCCGCCGCCTCCCGCTATTGGTTCGCCGTCCCTACCTCTTCGGAGGTCTGTTCGGCGTCGGCGTGTTTCTATTCATGCGCTTCGTCGTATTGCCATGGTCCGCATTTCCACATCCGGTCAGCTTCAAGCCTCTTGCCACGACGCTGGATCTGTTGTCCCATGTCTTCCTGTTCGGCATACCGATTGCGTTGGCAGCCAAGGCGGCATCGCCGGTGCGCCAGACCAATCCATAGGGCGTCCCGCCGTCGGCGGCCGGTCACGTCGAACGACAGGGCCTGGACCATGAGCCCGCAATCAGGAATCAGCGCGCGATGCCAAACGCCATCGGTAACAAGGAACTGCTAACTCAATTTCTGGCGGAAGTGTGGAGCGCCGGAAACATTGAAGCATGCGACAACTACATAGCGCCGAAGTACACAATTCACCATGATCCAGGCGACCCCTGGGATAAGCAGGAACTTGATCTCCTCCAGTACAAGGAACGCGTGAAATTGTCGCGGGCGCCGTTTCCTGACCAGCACTTCAACGTCAGCGACATGCTTGCCGAACCCCACAAGGTAGCAGTCGCCTGGCTATGGACCGCCACTCACAAGGGAGATATTCCGGGCTTTCCCGCCACAGGAAACCAGATCAAAATGTCCGGCGCCACCGTGTACTACTTTGAAGCAGGCCGCCTGACCGGCCACTGGCAGGTCACAAACCGCCTTGGCGTGTTCATGCAACTCCGCCAGGGCTTGGCGAGCGCCTAGTTCGTGGCGTTCAGTTAATCGCAACCTTCAGTACATCGGGGGATCGTCATGCCTCTCGTCACGCTCACGATCCGGAAACCGAAGCCGGTCGCGTTCAAGACCACGGTTCTTGACGCGGTACACGCTGCACTAGTCTCTTCCGGGGTTCCCGCGACGGACCGGTTTCAACGCGTGATCGAACTCAACGCCGAGGACTTTCGCTTTGATCCGACCTATCCCGATGCGAAGACCGATCGCAACGAAGACTTCGTCCTCGTCGAGATTCTGTGGTCGGTGGGACGCAGCGTCAAAGTGAAGAAGAAACTCCTGGAAGTACTCGCCGCAGATCTCACGCGCTCCGGCTTCGACATGGAGAACGTGATGATCTGCTTCAAGGAAACCACTTGGGATAACTGGGCATTTGCCGGCGGCCGCCTCATCCACACCTGAGTTGCAGGGCGAGGTACGTGCCTAACCTTTTGTAGTTGGCGGAAGCGGCAGGCGGCCAAAAACGGGCCCCTCACCGCGGACTTCCTATGGATGGAGGTATCGGACATGTGTCGCAACATCAGGACCCTCTTCAATTTCGCGCCCCCGGTGACGGAGCAGGAAATTCGCGCGGCCTCGCTGCAATTTGTGAGGAAGGTCAGCGGATTCAACAAGCCTTCCAAGGCAAATGAGGCAGCGTTCGAGGCCGCTGTAGATGGCATCGCCGCTATCTCCGGCAGACTTCTCCGTTCCTTGGAGACCAGCGCTCCGCCAAGATATCGTGAGGTCGAGGCCGCCAAAGCACGTCTGCGAAGCGAGCAGCGCTTCCCGAGGAAGGTTGATGCTGCCTAGCCTTTTGTATTGAATCATGCTGACCGTTGACGACATCCGGTCCGTTCCGTTGTTCTCGACGCTCGCTGTCGCGGAAATCGATCGCCTCGCGGAGACGTCGGCCGATTTGCATCTCGCTGCCGGAGAGTTCGCCGTGCATGAAGGCGGAGACCGCGCGCTCTACGCGGTGCTCTCCGGCAAGATCGAGGTCGTCAAGCTTTTCGATGGAATCGAACGAAGGCTGGGCTGGCGCATTCCGGGCGCCATCTTCGGCGAGGTGCCGATCGCCTTCGGCACGGTGTTCGTCGGTGGCTATCGGGCCTCGGAACCCTCGCGCGTATTGCGCGTGGATCCCAAGCAGTATTACGCCATCGCGGCAACCTCGCCGGATGTCGTGGCAAAAGTCGGCGCGCTCGCCCGTGAGCGCATGGGCGGGCTGCAGGGCATCGCGGCCGAGCCGCCCAAAGCGCGGGTGGCGATGGTGGGTCACCGTTGGGACGCCCAAAGCAGCGCGTTGCGCCAATTCCTGGCACGCAACCAGATCAGCCACGACTGGATGACGCCCGACTCGCCGGACTTGGCGGCGCGCTGGCCCGGGCCTCGTCCGGCCGACGCCGATTGCCCCGTGCTTCGCCTGACCGACGGGACGCTTCTCCGTCGGCCCTCCACGCGCGACCTCGCCGAACGCCTTGGCCTCCAGACGCGCGCGCGTCTTTCCGAGTACGACACAATCATCATCGGTGGCGGGCCGGCCGGACTAGCCGCTGCTGTATACGGTGCATCGGAGGGTCTGCGCACCGTGGTGATTGAGCGCGAGGCGCCCGGAGGCCAGGCCGGGACATCCTCGCGCATCGAGAACTATCTTGGCTTCCCCAGTGGCGTATCAGGCGATGAACTTGCGAGCCGCGCACTGCAGCAGGCAAGGCGGCTTGGGGCGGAGATATTGGTCACGCGCTCGGTAGCCCGCCTCGACGCGGCGAAGCGCCAGATTTACCTCGATGGCGACGACATTGTGCGGGGACGGACCATCATCCTTGCCACGGGCGTCACCTGGCGCCGACTTGCGATCGACGGGTTCGATCGGCTGATCGGCAAAGGCATCTACTACGGCGCGGCGCGCAGCGAAGCCAGCGCCATGCACGGACTCGACGTCTATCTCATCGGTGCGGGGAATTCCGCCGGGCAAGCCGCCTTGTACTTCGCCAATCATGCACGTTCCGTGACGCTGGTCATGCGCGGCGATTCCCTGGAAAAGAGCATGTCCCGCTACCTGATCGAGCAGATCGGGGCCAAGTCGAATGTGAGCGTTCGGCCACACTCGGAAGTCGTCGCCGCGCATGGCGACACCAACCTGACCGCGATCGAAATCCGCGACAGCGGGCACGAAAAAGTGAGCCGCCACGATTGCGGTGGCCTTTTCGTCTTCATCGGCGCCGACGCGGAGACCCAGTGGCTGCCGGCGGACATCGCACGCGATGATCGAGGCTACGTCCTGACCGGTGACGACGTGGTTAAGGCCGGGCGCTGGTCGCACCATCGCGACCCGTTCCTCCTCGAATCGAGCGCCCCTGGCATTTTTGCGTGCGGCGATGTGCGGTTGAGCCCGGTGAAGCGCGTTGCCGCCGCGGTCGGCGAGGGGAGCATGGCGATCGCCTTTGTTCACAAGTACCTGCAACAGGACGCGCGATAGCGAGGACTCCGGGTGAACATCCAAGCGTCGGATTTGCAGTCTTATTACCGTTCCCGCGCGTCTGAATACGATCAGGTTTACCTCAAGCCTGAACGCCAGGACGATCTGCGCGACATTGAACGCTGTCTGCCCGGGAAATTTTCTGGCGCCACCGTGCTCGAGATCGCCTGCGGCACAGGCTACTGGACACGATTCATCGCGCAGTCTGCGGCGCACATCGTCGCCATCGATACATCACCCGAGACCATGCGCATCGCGGAAGGTCGCGTGCCTGCGGAGAAGGTCCGGTTTCTTGTTGGGGACGCCTACAATCTCCCGCCTCATCTTGGCAAATTTGGCGCAGCATTCGCCGGGTTCTGGTTTTCCCACGTCCCAAAGGCCCAGCGGCGCGCCTTTCTGCGTGGCCTTCACGCGCTGCTCAAGCCCGGCGCAAAGGTTGTCCTGCTCGACAACCGGTACGTGGAAGGAAGCAGCTCACCGATTGTGGAGACCGATTCGGAGGGAAACACGTATCAAGCGCGTTCACTGACGGACGGCTCCATGCATCGCGTGCTGAAGAATTTTCCGTGCGAGGAGGAGCTTCAATCGTCGTTGGCCGGCATCGGCAGCGGCGGTACGATGGCAACTTGGCAATATTTTTGGGCATTCGAATATGTTGCGACAGAGGCCTGAACCATCGTGAACCTATCTGGAACTTCGAGGACGAGAACATGAAGACTTCGGACGCGACTCAAGGCCCGCCGGCATCGGAACTCATCACGCGGAAAATCGCCGAACTCGGGGACTGGCGCGGGTCAACCCTTGGCAGGATGCGCAAGCTCATCAAGGAAGCAGACCCGGACGTCGTCGAGGAGTGGAAGTGGATGGGCACCCCTGTGTGGTCGCACGGCGGCATCCTCTGCACCGGCGAGTCCTACAAGAGTGTCGTAAAGCTTACTTTCGCCAAAGGCGCTTCTCTGAAGGATCCGGCCCGCCTCTTCAATTCGAGTCTGGACGGAAACGTGCGCCGCGCAATCGACATCCACGAAGGGGAATCGGTCGACGCGTCCGCGTTCAAGGCGCTCGTTCGCCAGGCAGTCGACCTCAACAGTTCTGGAAAGCCGAAGGCTTCGAAGAAAGCGAAACCCTAGCCGCTCGACCAGGCAATTCGACGCGCCGGCCCTTCGCGTCCCCCACGGCGGAGGGGGCGCAACACCCCATTGTTGTGCATCGGCTGGCCCCGAACGGGCGGCGCACGAAACCCCTTGACATCCATTTAATTGGATGTATTATCCATCCAATTAAATGGTGGACCCATGACCAAGCGCCCCTACGACATGCAGCGTCGCGCCACGCTCGAGGCGGATACCCGCGAGCGCATCGTGCGCGCGACCGTCGACCTGCACGCCAAGCACGGCCCGCTCGGCACGTCGTACGGGATGATCGCCAAGCGCGCCCAGGTTGCGCCGCAGACGGTCTACAACCACTTCCCTGCGATGGACGCGCTGCTGGGAGCCTGCACGAGCCACGTAGGCAGCCGGGCTCCCCACCTCGGCCTCGACACGCTTAAATCCGGTCGAACCCCGGCGAAACGCCTGGAGTTGCTCGCCACGGCGGTATTCGCGCGGCATGCCTATCTAGCGCCATGGATGCGCCACGCGTGGTACGAAGCGGCGCTCATCCCTGAGCTGAACGCCATTCTGGACAAGAGCAAGGCCGCGCTTCGTCAAATGATTGCGGCGGCCATCATTCCGGAACGCGAGCCGTCGGCCGCCTTTGTCGACGCAGCCTTCGTGCTTCTGGACTACCCGGCCTGGCAGACGCTGTCGCAAGGCCGTTCGAATGCCGAGGCGGTGCGCATCGCCAGCGATTGCCTGGCTGATTTGCTGCCCCGGCTTACCCAAACCCAACCTCGAGGGAAACGGTCATGAGCACGAATGGTCACTCCTCTTCTACCCGGGTCGACGAGATTGCAGACGGGATCTTCCGGATAAGCACGCCCGTCCCTGCCACCGTCGTTCCAGGCGGCTTCACCTTCAACCAGTACCTGATTCGCGATACCGATCCGCTGTTGTTCCACACCGGGCCGCGAATGCTGTTCGGAGCGGTGCGCGAGGCCATCGGGCGTGTGATCCCCGTGGAGACGCTTCGTTATGTTTCGTTCTCGCACGTCGAGGCCGACGAATGCGGAACGCTGAATCAGTTTCTCGCCATAGCGCCGCAGGCGGTGCCACTGTGCGGCCAAGTCGCAGCGATGGTGTCGATTGGCGACCTGGCCGACAGGCCGCCTCGCGTGCTCGCCGATTTGGAGAGCCTTTCGCTTGGACAGCACGTCGTGCAATGGATCGACGCGCCGCACCTGCCCCATGGATGGGAGTGCGGCTTTCTGTCCGAGTCCACGACGCGAACCCTCCTCTGTGGCGACTTGTTCACGCAATTCGGCGAGACGCACCCCGCCATTACCGAGAGCGACATTCTCGAGCCAAGCGAAGCAGGACGTGCCGGGATGGACTATTACTCGCATTCCCCGGATACCGGCAGACTGCTCGGCCGCCTTGCCGACACCGATCCCACCACGCTCGCGTGCATGCACGGCTCGGCCTGGCGCGGCGACGGGTCCGGATTGCTGCGAAATCTCGCCTTGCGATTGGCGTCGACGAGCGCGTAACCTCGGCATTTTGCCGGACTCGGCATTGGCTAGAATAGTCGGCGCCATGGCGTCCGTCTACACTGCCTTCGCGGTGGACTCGAGCTCGGGATTTGCAAAGGATCGTCGATGAAGCGCAGCACCGACAGGTTTCTGACGACTCACACGGGCAGTCTGCCGCGGCCGGAAGACCTCATCCGGATGATGTACGCCAAGGAGGAAGGCGTGCCGGTCGACGCCGCCGCGCTCTCACAGCGGGTGGCCGCCGCAGTCGCGGAAGTTGTCGGCAAGCAGGCGGCAGCGGGCGTCGATGTGATCAACGACGGCGAGATGAGCAAGCCAAGCTACGCGACGTACATCAAGGATCGCTTGAGCGGATTCGGCGGCACCGGCAACACGTTCGTGTACCAGGACCTGACCGATTTCCCCAACCTCGCCAAGCGCGTGTTCGGCGACCCGGGGCGTTCCCGTCGCAAGACGCCCGCGTGCAATGCGGAGATCGGCGTTCGCAATCCTCAGGCGGCGCAAGCCGACGTGGACCATCTGAAGTCCGCGTTCGCCGGTGTCAAAGCACAGGAAGCGTTCATGACGGCGGCGTCGCCCGGCGTGGTGTCGCTGTTCTTCCGTAACGAACACTACCCGACCGAGGAAGCGTATCTGTACGCGATCGCGGAAGCGATGCGGCAGGAGTACGAGACGGTCGCCAAGGCCGGCATCGTCCTGCAGATCGACTGCCCGGACCTCGGCATGGGGCGGCATATCCAGCACGCCGACTTGAGTCTCGCGGAGTGGCGCAAGAAAGCGCAGCTTCACGTCGAGGCTCTCGATCATGCCGTCGCTAACATTCCCCCCGAGCAGCTGCGCATGCACCTGTGCTGGGGAAACTACGAGGGGCCGCATCACTGCGACGTACCTTTGGCCGACGTGATCGACATCGTGTTCCGCGCGCGGCCGAGCGCCATCGCCATCGAGGCCGCCAACCCGCGCCACGCACACGAATGGAAGCTCTTCGAGACACTCAAGCTGCCCGACGGTAAGGTGCTCATCCCCGGCGTGATCGAATCGAAGTCGAACTTCATCGAACATCCTGAACTCGTGGCGCAACGCATCGGCCGCTACGCGAACCTTGTCGGCCGGGAAAATGTGATCGCCGGAAGCGACTGCGGTTTCGGGACGTGGGTCGGGCAGGCGGCGGTCGATCCCGACGTCGTATGGGCGAAAATGGCCGCGATGGCCGAAGGTGCGCGCATCGCCTCGCGCGAATTCTGGAAGCACTGAAGCCCGCGTGTCGCCTGCAACCCAGGTTCGCAGTGACGCACCTCAAACAACATTAGGCGGAGCCGTGCTCGGCTGGGATGCGACAAGCCATGGATGAGACCCTGATCGCGGTAGCGATCTTCCTTTGCCTCGCCGTGTCGTCGTTGGGGTGCCTTGCGTTCTACGCAAAGCTTCCGGCGCGATATCTGGGCGACGACACGCAGAATGTGGTGCGGCTCGTGGCCGGGATCTTCAGCGTGATGACCTCCCTGGTATTGGGGCTGATGATCAACTCCGCGAAAAATACATTGGAGTCGGTCGATCGAAACGTTCATGCGTTCGCGACAGGCCTGATCGTCTTGGATCGGACGCTACGCGAGTACGGTCCGGAAGCGATGCCCACGCGCGAACACCTGCTCAAATACGCACAACGAGCCGCCCATGGCACGCTGCGTGACGATCCGCTTATCGCCGATCGGGTAAGCGAGAGCATGTTCTACGACGTCTCGAACAGCCTGAAGGCGATCGAGCCCCGGGATCGCGAACGGATCGCTCTGTGGCAAGGCGCGCGGCAACAGCATCAGAGGTTGCTGGAACTACGCTGGGTCATCGTCGAGCAATCGGAAGGAACCATTCCTGCTCCAATCCTCGTCATGCTCGTCGCGTGGCTCATGCTGATCTTTGCCAGCTTTGGATTTCGCGCCCCTCGAAATGCGGTTGTGATAACGATTTTCCTGGTCGCATCGGCCTTGATCGCGGCGGCCGTCTACCTGATCATCGATATGGATGCGCCGTTTGCAGGCCCGATTCAAGTCTCGCCCGTACCATTGCAGCGCGCGGTTGCGGAGATGCAACGGTAATCGCGGCAATTCGCTGCGGGACCTGGCGGGTACCGCGACCGTAATACGACCCGCAGACGCGGCATTGGTGCATTATGGAAGCACGGGTGCCGGAAAGGCCGGCCATGCGCGGATCAACCGACGCCGCCTTGCTGCTGCAAATCTGCGGGAGTGTGGAATGAAGAAGCGCGATGCGTTGCCTTGCGCAGAGCACACCGCCCGACGCCACCAAGGCCGTCCGGTGAAGCCCGCGCGCAGAACTGCGCTGGGCGCGTTGCTCGCCATTGCCATGGCGCCCGTCCTTGCCACGGCACAGTCGCCAATGCGCCGAGTCGCGTGGCTGGGCGCAGGAAGTACCGATGTGCCCTCCCCTTTCCTTACGGCGTTTCGGGCGGGAATGCGCGACGCGGGATGGATCGAAGGTCAAAACCTTACGCTCAGCGTGTTCCTGACCGATGGCCGAACCCAGGATAGCGATCGTATTGCGCGCGACATGTTGGCGACCAACCCCGAGGTCGTCGTCTCGTACGGTCGCGACGTGATTTCCGTGCACCACGCCAAGCCGTCCGTGCCCGTTGTTTTCGCTTTCAGCGGGAATCCCGTCGACGCGGGATTCGTACAGAGCTTTGCCCGTCCCGGTGGCAATTTCACCGGCATTAGCCTGATGTCGCTCGATCTCAGCGGCAAGCGAATCGAACTGCTGAAAGAGCTGGTGCCGTCGATACGGCATCTCGCCGTGCTTACAAGGCCGGAACACGCGGGGGAGCAACGGGAAAGGGCAGTCTCCGAGCAGGTCGTCGCCAAGTTGGGCATGACCTTGGCCTACGTTCCCATCCAGACTGCCGGCGACCTTGATCAAGCCTTTCAGACAATCGCGAAGCACAAGTGCGATGCGCTGGTCACGTTTCCCGACGGTATCATGCTCGCCAACAGCGGCCGCATCGCCAAATTCGCGATGGACGCAAAGATCCCAGCGGTGTCCGGTTGGGCGTCGTTTGCCGACAACGGATTCCTGCTCGCCTATGGACCGAATCTTGTCGATTCCTATCGTGGCCTGGCGGGCTATGCGGACCGCATCCTGCGCGGCGCGAAGCCGGGGGACCTCCCGGTCGAATTGCCTCGCACGGTGGAACTCGTCCTTAACACCCGCACCGCGCGCGCGCTGGGGATCACGATTTCACAGTCCACACTGCTGCGCGCGGACCGGATCATCGAATGACCCGGGCGGACAACGCACGCTGAACCTCTATCGAGGACCCGACAAGGCAAGTCCTCAGCAAGCTTTGCCTTGAAGCCACCGCATGGTAGGGTTCCAATCCCCTGCCGCAGACGACGTGCTCAGGGCACCAACGCAAACAACCGGGGAGAGCTGACATGCTCCATGGTTCTTGCCACTGCGGCTCCGTGAAGTGGCGATTCGAGGGAGTGCCTGAGTCCGCGACGGCGTGCAATTGCACGGTATGCCGCCGCTACGGCACGCTTTGGGCCTATGACTATGAAGGTGAAGGCATCCAAGTCTCAGGTCCAACCCAGGTCTACGTGCGGGGCAAGTGGATCGGATTCCATTTCTGTCCCGCTTGCGGCTGCGTGGCCTACTGGCGATCGCTGGAACCGAACAAGGAAGGTCGGCGCCGGATAGCGGTCAACCTGCGCTTGACCGAACCAGACCCTGTGGCCAAGGTCCCCATCGATCGTTTCGAGGGACTCAACAGCTTCGAAGATCTGCCGCGGGATGGCCGATGTGTGTCGGACTATTGGTTCTAGGGATCTGCAGCCATGGCGGCCAATCTTGATCTTCTCAACCCCCAGCTCAAAGCCAAGGCAATCACGCTCATCGCGCGCTGCGCAACCCGCGGTTTCGTGATGCGCGCCAACAATGGATTACGTGACCCATTCGAACAGGCCAGACTTTGGCGGCAGTCAAGATCGATCGAGGAGATAACAAAAAAGATTCACGAGTACAGTACGCAGGGAGCGCACTTCCTGGCAGAGTGTCTGCGCTCGGTCGGGCCGCAGCATGGCGGCCACGTGACCGATGCGCCGCCCGGTTTCTCGTGGCACCAGTGGGGTGAGGCGCTCGATTGCTTCTGGTTGCTTGACGGCAAAGCCGAGTGGTCGACCACGAAACTCGTCGGGGGCCAAAACGCATATCACGTGTATGCGGACGAAGCTCAGGCCTTGGGCCTTACCGCCGGCGGCCACTGGAAGACGTTGAAGGACTGGCCGCATGTGCAGCTACCGCCGGATGCCAGCCCTAATACAAGCCTGACCGTGCTCGAGATAGATGCGGCCATGGAGGCGGGATTCGGCGTTTGACTAACCCTCACCCACTACCAGGATCGTCCAGCCATGCCCAAAGCGTATTGGATTGCCACGTATCGTTCCATTCATGACCCCGAGGCTCTCGCCGCGTATGCGAAACTCGCCGCTCCCGCGCTTCAGAAGGCCGGCGCGCGCTTCCTGGCGCGAGGGAACCCGGCCCAAGTGTATGACGACGGCCTCAACCTGCGTACCGTTCTGATCGAATTCGACAGTGTCGCGCAAGCAATTGCCGCGCACGACAGTCCCGCGTACCTGGAAGCGCTCGGTGTGCTGGGCGACGCAGTGGAGCGGGATTTGCGCATCATCGAGGCTGTCGACTAGCTCGCGGGCCCCGCCTTCTGCGCCTCCCTGTCAATGCAACCCCTGGCCCTGCAAATCAACCGGAGTTACCGTGTCCATTCGCCGCAACCGCAATGTAGCTGCTCTTACACGAAAAGCCGTCGAGCTCGGCGTGGCCGCACCGCTGGTCATCGCGCACCGGCTAACGCGCATGGCGCTTGCCGGCCACACGCCCAGCGTTCGTGACCGGCGCGAGTTCACGCTCATGAGCAGTGAAAAAACGGCCGCTTTCTACGAGTCGTGGAATGCAATGTTCAGTCAGTCCGTTCGAATTCAGCAGGAAATCGCGGCATCAATGTGGCGTTCGCTTTGGCATTATTGGCTGAACACCACATCCTCTGCGGCGATGCCCAAGATCGACCTGCCGTATGCGAGCCTGCGTATTCTTTCCAAGGGCATGGCGCCAGTGCACCGTCGCGCGGTCGCAAACGCCAGGCGCCTCGGTCGCACCAAGTTGCGATAACGGCGCGTAAGGCGGCGGTCAGGCAATTACATCGGCACCAGCTGAAAGGAAGCGCCGCGGTGTTCAATGAGCAAATGAGAACCATGCCTTCCACGATCAAGTCATGTCTTGTCGCGTGCCTTGCGGCCGCGACATTCTCCAGCGTTGGTGCGCAGACGGCGATGTCCAATAGCGAGCCACCTG